>OLOS01000167.1_pt1 | contig 77173 bp, 59 predicted proteins | sample 1672631 | NCBI WGS metagenome assembly OLOS01 (sample SAMEA3136707, study PRJEB25190) | human gut metagenome | biome: human gut; feature: human-associated habitat; material: faeces | place: Austria | collected 2013
ATGCATCATATCTGTGCATCGCGAAGCGTGTTACTGGTCACGGAGTGAACAGTTAGCGAAATTTAAAAGGAGAACGATTGTAATGAAAAAGCTCAGCAAAAATACAAAAGCTCTGTTGATCCTGTGGCTTCTGATCCTGGTAAGCTGCGTGGTGATCTTCCGGCATTTTCTCTTTGGAAATGCTTTTGCTGTCTTTAAGGATGTAGGAGCAGATACCCTTCAGCAGTATCTGATGCAGTATGATTCTATCATCAATGCCATCAGGGACGGGAATCTTTCCCTCTGGGACTTTACCAACGGTTTCGGTACCAGTGTATACGCACTGAATCTGTTTCATCCTCTGCTCTTTTTACTGTATCTGGCAGGAGCTGTAACAGGACCGCAGCATCTCCCTGCACTGATGGTCTATTTTGAGATCTTCCAGATCTTTCTTGCATCCACTGTCATGTTCTTTTATCTGGGAGAATTCGGGCTTTCTGAAAAAACACGCGTGACCGGAGCATATCTCTACGGTTTCAACGGATATCTTCTGGTATGGGGGCAGCATTATCAGTTCGGACTCTTTGTGATCCTTCTTCCTCTTTTACTGCTGCTGGCAGAGCGTGCAGTCAAAAAACAGAGGTTCAGTTTTCTTCTGTCTCTGGCTGTAAGCGTTACGGTTCTGAGCAGTGTTTATATGGCTTATATGACCCTGCTGACCCTGGGACTTTACCTGCTGTTTCGCATCAGCGTGATGCAGGAGAGCCGGAAGCTGCGTGCAAAGCTCTTTTTGACCAACTGCGGCTCGATCCTTCTGGGACTTCTCATGATGATGGCGGTATTCCTGCCGTCAGCTCTTTATCTGATGAATATTTCCTCCCGGATGAACAGCAGCCTATCCCTTATTGAGCGTTTTCTTGGAAATCTGAAGCCTTTTGGTGATGCCTTTTATGAAACAGCCTTTTACCGTCTGTTTTCTTCGAACCTGTGCGGCATTTCTTCCAATTACACAGGTGATGTGAATTATTATGAAGCACCGGTACTGTTTATCAGCGTGCTTTTCGTGATCCTGTTCTTCCAGTATCTGTTTACGATCCACAGACAGGAAACCGGCAGAAAACAAAAGGCGGCACAATACCTCGCTGTGGCGCTCTCTCTGTTCTTTATTCTGATACAGGCGGGCAGCATGATCTTCAACGCATTTGTCCAGGCTTTTTCCAGACATACCTTTGTATTCATGCCCTTTGCCGCGCTTCTCATGGCATTTACCATTGAGCAGGTCTTAGAAAGAAAAATCATCAGCTTCGCAGGAATCGGCATCTCTTCTGCTCTGTTTGTGATTCTCTTTCTGAACAATCCCGGAACTGCCCAGGCATCCACATGGCTGATCTGCCTGCTGGGTTTCCTGATGACCGCCGTTCTGCTTCTGGGATATCAGAGGAAATTTCCTGTTTCTTCTGCCCTTGCCTGTGCACTTCTGACGGGCCTTGTCATGGTAAATATGATTTATGACAGCTATCATGCCTACAATGGACGTGACGTATTGTGCAGGGATGATGCAGAATACTTTGAACAGCTCTATGGCGGGGACATAACAGCGGCTCTTGACTATCTGCGTGAAACGGACAGCTCCTTCTATCGGGTGGAAAAGGACTACGATGCCGGAAGCTATTGCATGGACGCTCTGGCGCAGAATTATTTCGGAGTAAGCACCTACAATTCCGCACCGAATAAAAACGTGGTGAAATTCATCCGTAAGCTCTGGCCGGGACTTCGAAGACTCACGCCGTCGATGTTCAGCTACCGCCAGACAGTCTATGATGCAGAGCTTGCCTCTCTGGTAAATATCAAATACCTTCTCTCCCATAATCCGTCCCTGGATGTGGACGGTTTTTCGCTGGAAAAGCAGTTCGGTACTGTTTACATTTACCGGAACAGAAACACAGAGTCCATCGGCAAATTCTACACACGCACGATTTCCGAAGAGCAGATGCCATCGAACACCGCCTCCCTGGACATGGACCGCTTCCTTACAGAGAATCTCATTCTTGAGGAGGAAGGAAGCTTAAGTGCCTCTGCCCTTGAGGATTACCGGCTGGAACTCATTGATTACGGGATAAAGAATCAGAAATTTTCCGGCACACAGGAGGTGACGATTCCTGTGGAGCGCGACAGGCTGTATGACTATGACAGAGTATATGTTGACTTCACGATCGCCTTTGATTCCCCTTCTGTGGCATCGATCACCCTGAGTGATTCCTCCTGCCATTACGTCACAACATCCAGAAACAGCAATAAGGTTCATGTGCGCCTCCGACTCCCCAGAAGAACCTGCCATGAGATCCGTATCCGTTCCACAGCCGGAACCTTCAGCGGAAAAGTAAAAAACATCCGGTTCTACGGTGCTGCTTCCGTATCTGCAGCTGAAACGGGTGCTGAAGTAGATTTCTCAACCCCCGGACGCGACACGAGAGTGGACGGAACGGTCACAAATACAGTAGACGGTACCCTGATGGTAAGCATCCCGTATGAGGATGGATGGTACGCCACCGTCGATGGACGGGAGACTGAGATCCTTCGTGCAGATTATGGATTTATGGCACTGAAGCTCCCTGCGGGAAAACATGAGATCACCTTCGAATATCACGCTCCGGGACTTAATACCGGTATTCTGCTGAGTCTGATCGGATGGGCAGTATTTCTTGCCGGAGCTGCTCTGAGACAATATCAGCTGCACAAAAAACATTAATGCTCTGTAAAGCGGACATTCTCATTCCGCTTTGCCACATGCCCATGAAAAGACAAAACGTGTGCCGCCGGAATATGAATGAAACATATTCCGGCGGCACACGTTTTTATCTTTTCATGATCTTTTTTAATGTCTCTTTAAATGGAATATTCGCATCGGATATTTTCCTGGCCACCTTATAGGAAGTCGTTCCCTTCAGCATTTCCATGGATGCGGCAAGCCGCTTATTCTCTTCACGCAGCATATTCAGGGACGCTACTCTTCCCTTTCCTCTCACGTGAGGATTTCCAAGCGCCAGCCCCTGGAAGATAAAGTCAAAATCAATCCCTGCATCCGTATGGGACACCGGATGCTTTTCTGTAAGATTCCGGTAAAACTCACGGTATTCCCCGCACATCTCTTCGACCGTCCTGAGTGAGAGTCTCTCTGTGATCTTCCGCTTTTCCTTCAGTTCCTGCGGATGCTGACTGATGTGATGAAGAAGCGTAAGCAACTCCTCCGGCTTCGTATCCACATCAACGACCCATCCGGCGCCTGTCCTGCGGATACGCTCACCCACAGCACCGATATCCGCTCCGATCACAGGAATGCCGCAGAGCCATGCTTCCGAAACCGTATAGCAGAAGGTCTCCGCCCAGGTGGGCATGATACAGATCACGTCGATTTTGCTGGACTTCAGCAGTTCAAAAATATCGTCTTTCTCATATACATTACTGAAATAGGTATGAGGTCGGCCCTCCAGCCGGTTCAGGCAGTCATCACCGATCGCTCCCATTACAAACCAGTTGATCCTGTCTGTCTCCATCTGGAGCAGTTCATAGACCAGGCGGCTGCCCTTCGCCGGAACCATTCCGCCGATAAAAGCTACATTCAGTCTTCCCGGTTCTCCCTGCTCTGCACGGTAGTTTCCGCTGTAGCACTTTCCATCTGTGTAGTAATGTCCCTGAACCTCCAGGATGATTCGCAGCTTACACTTTCCCTCCGCCATATCCGGTATGGAAAAGACCGTATGGATCCCGCACCAGAGCACACACGGAAGTCCGGTACTGTTGACCACATCCGGCCTTGCCTTCTTCTGCAGAGGAACATGGAACACCTGGTCTGCAGCATCCGTCACTTCCAGGTAGAGCTTTACCTCCCGGTTATCCGCTTTCGCGTAATAGGCCCATCCCGTCACATAGTTAAATCCTCTCTTCGTTCCCGGTACCTGATCCAGATGTGTTTTTACATCCTTCGTTTTTTCGATTTCACCCTTTAATGCGATCGAATGTTTCTCATTTTTCACCAGATCCGAGCCATGGGGAATGACCATCGCTTTTCTCTCCAGGGACGGGAAAACATCCATAACCACCTGTCTGGCACTTTCTGAAGGAAAGATCAGCCGTTCGCTAAGACTCAGTGCCCTTTCGTTTTCTCTTCGCCACTTCTCGATATAAGATACCTGTCCTGCAAATCCGCATGTCCGGTTCAGACAGGATACACACGCCCGTTTCTTCTGATCCGGACAGAATCTTCCCTCTGCATTCAGAAGCTTCACAGTCGGACAGGCATAATAGTAGTCATGAAGGGTGGCCACCACAGGAATCCCCAGTCTGTCAGCCACTGTATAAATATCAAGCGACAGGTCCTGTGTATGATGCACATGGATCAGATCGATGGAAAATGCACGAAGCACCTGCTCATAGATCCCTGCCAGTTCCTCATCATAGAAAACAGGAAAATCCTCCGCCTCACCGATATAGAATTTCAGCGAAATCTCGTCTTTCGCCGTGTAAGCCGTCACACGCAGGCAGTCCACATCCCGCGCCGCCACAAAGATATTGTACTCATTTCGCAGATGCAGCATCAGATCACGGACGTGAAGCTGCGTGCCTCCGATATTATTAAAGGCCTCCGTCTGGAAATCCAGATGCAGAAGGTATAAGATGTTTTTATGCCCGTTAAAGAGCTTCGTATACATCTCAATGTTGTCCCGGATCTCCTGATCCGGATTCTCCATACAGTAAAGATGGTTTTTCTTCATCTGCACCGGATAGCGATCCTCCAGGATCGTATTGTGGGCATCGCACAGTGCCTGCTTTTCCGCTGTATCAAAGGATGCGGTTCCCTTATGGAAAATAAAGGTGTCATCACACATGACGTGGCGATAACCAAGCTGTTCACAGCGGTTGCAGAAATCATTTTCCTCCCCGTACCCTCTCCCGAAGGTTTCCGCATCGAAAAGCCCCACTTCCTCGATCACATGCTGCTTGATATACATGCAGAATCCCACCGCAACGGTGATCCTAGGATAGCGGTGCAGGCTGCAGCGCTCGATCAGTGCCGCATATTCATCAACTGTCACATTCTCCGGCACCGGATTGTCCTGACACATGACAGGCACTGAACAGAGTGTGGCACTGTTGGAAAGCGGTGTCACCGTTGCCGTCCGTACAGAACGATAGGCACATGCCTGAATCTTCTCCACCCAGTTTTTCGTGACGATCGTATCCGCATTCAGCAGTATGACATCTCTGTCCGAGTATGTCATTCCTTTATTCACATTGGCAGAGAACCCCTGGTTCTTCTCATTGTGCAGAACCACGATGTTCGCCTCCGCCTGGGCATCCAGGAACGGACGGATGCGTTCATCCGGGCTGCAGTCATTGATCAGAATGACCCTGTTTCGCTCCAGATCCGTATATTTACGGATGCTCTCCATGCATAACTGTATATCATCATATCCATTGTACACCGGAATCACAATGTCAATGGCATCTCCATTTCGATTCATAGACTTCCTCCTGCGCCGGACATACTCTGTATGTTCAACAGATCTTTCCTTATTCCCTCAAAATACATTTCTGGTAACTGTTCAGGACTCATTTCTGACTATTTCCAGAATTTCCAGCGCCTTCCCGCTTTTTCTGACATCTGCTGGTATCTTTGTAATGCCCAGTCCTTATCCTTCACTTCTACCGTGCCGGAAATATGAAGAATCTCCGGGCATCCTCCCTTGATCTCCACCTGATAGACAGGATCTGCTGTCAGGAATACATCTCTTCCGTTCTCCCGTCCGGCGGCGTTCGCCGGAGTGAGTGTGGCTTCCAGCGCACGCAGTTCACAGATACACGGTCTTCCCTCCAGCGGGTCGAAACGCAGTGCATGTACGCTTTTTCCCTCCGGAAGACGAAGAGCCAGCTTCAGTTTTCCTCCTGCCAGCTTTGTTCTTACCTTGACCGTCTCTGCCTCGGAAAAACCGTTTCCCGTATCCAGATACAGGGTGCTGTCCAGATAGGTCTCCTGGATCCTCCGGGTACGCATCTCCTCCAGGCTCACACCTGCTGCCGGTACATCATAGGCTGCCAGCCCGTTTGCCTTTACATATTCCTTTTCAAAATGGGTCGCCCATTTCCAGAAAATCTCTGCTGCTGTTTCATCGATTCCGTACTCTGCGAGAAAATCAGACTTTGCAAGCTGCTCCTCAAACCATGGCGCATTCGTATAAATCTCATTGATCGTCCTCCAGATGATAAAAGCTGCCGGAACCGGGAAATCAAATACCCACTCGCCGTCAATCACGGACAACCCCTCCCCGTCCCAGAAGATATTATCCAGGATCAGGTCAATATTCGCCGGTCGTACACAGACACAGGTCTTTGCCAGCACGGCGTCACCGAACACCTTCCGGAAGTCCCGGGAGGATTTCTCCATCTCATCTACCCTGTCAGCCATACAGAAGTCATATACGAGCCGTACCAGCTCACGGACACGCTCCGGCCTGTGCTCATGGATAGCAAGGTTTGCCTCATACCCCAGACTGCTGCCGGTCAGGTACGGATAACGGATACCATCCTCCCGGCAGCTGCCGGCAAGCAGTTTCATCCTTCCGGCACCTGCACATCTGACTTCTGACTCATGCATCCGCCTCAGATGGTCTTTCGCCTGCTCTGTCAGCGCACTTTTTGTCACCTGCAGCTCTCCGGACACACGCTCGATCACAGTTGCGATGGCAAACTCCCTGTCACGGTCACGGTTCAGCTTCGCATACGTGATCTCACGATTTCTCCGGATCGGATTCTTACTCATCTCGATCAGAAAGGAGTTCGCAAAAGTATCCATCACGCCTTCCTCACGGAGTGTCTCTGCCATCTCCAGCTCCGGAAACAGTTCAAAACGGTTTTCTGTAAAGTTCCAGCTCTTTCTCCCGTATTTCTGGCTCACCAGTGTCTCATCCGTAAAGATTTCACACGGAAATTTATAGTCCGGATATGGATAATAGAATTTGTAATATGGAAATCCACAGCTTCGCATCAGCTTTTTCCACTCTGCCTTTGAAAATGTCCGCACAGAATGATTTCCCGGATAGTTTTTCAGTCCGTCCATATATGCGTTTGTATGATCCTCCGGTGCCCCGGCGAAATATTTCAGACCCAGACGGTTCTCAATGGCAATCAGCAGAACTCCCTCGGGTTTCAAAAATCCTGAAATATAAGATAAAAAGCTTTCGCAGGGCTTTTCCCCCTCCGTAAAGCTCATCGCATATTCGAACACACCGTTTAAGACAATGTAGTCAAATTTTTCAGGAAATACCATGTCATTTAAGTTTCCTGCCATGATCTCCAGATTCTCTTTCTCTCCGTGTCTGGCAAGATTGATCTCTGCTCTTCTCCTGGAAAGCTCCACGGATATCACTTTTTTCACCCGGTCACAGAGCAGACCGCTGATCGCTCCACAGCCTGAGCCGATTTCCAGACAGGTTCCTTCTTTATCAAAGGGATACCAGTTCAGGATGTTTTCCCGCACGGCCGACAGGTGATAAAGTACAGGAAATTCCACGCTTTCAAGGTCTTTCAGAGACTTTCCCTCACGGGCAATTCTCAGGATATCCTCCTCAATGTCACCATCGGAGTAGTGGTTTTCACCGCTGTAATAATCTAAGTTTAACTTTGCCATAGATGCTCCTTGTTCTTAATTCTTCCATTCACTATAACTATTCAGAGTCCATTCGCAAAACCGCCCCTCCCGGACTTTCCTTTTGCTCATGTACGGCTCTGAACCGTCAGCATTCATTTACAGTAACCTTCGAATTCATGTCATAGTACCCTACCGTGTTCTTATCGGAGATCACTGTGAGGCTGCATACATCGTAGAGTCTGTGAAATACCTGAAATTCCCCGTTCTGATAGCCGGTACAGCCTAAGGAGACGAGATATTCACCGCCCTGAAGATCCAGACGCTGGGTGAAGGTAACTTCCCGGATATCTCCCGGCTTCATCGGCGAAACATCTGCCTTTTCGTAGGTGGTGTTGGTTCCTGTCAGCTCGATACCCTGAAGATTTTTGATGGTGAATGCAAAGATCGGTTCTTTTACCTCTGCATGAGCCTGTATCTTCATGCGCACGGAAAATACCGTTCCTTTCATGAATGTGTTTGTGATCAGTCCGTTTTCATCCAGCATCGCATAATCTATGATTTCCGCACTTTTCTCACCGTATTCAATCAGCTCCGGATTTACCTGGACGGACTGCTTCCAGTCTCTTTCTTTACTGACCTTTGTAATGTCATTGGCATCGTCATCGCTCTCCAGCTCAGAGGGATCGAACTGGTTGACCAGCACTTTTTTGTAGATATCGACCGTTTCCTTCGGGGTTCCCTCAAAGATTTTTTCCCCTTTGTTCAGCAGGATCGCCCTGTCACAGTATTTGGTGATGCTGCCCAGGTCATGGCTTACGAAGAGGATGGTCTTTCCCTGCTTCTTAAACTCTTCAAACTTGCGGTAGCATTTGGCCTGGAAGAACACATCTCCAACGGACAGTGCCTCATCTACGATCAAAATCTCGGGATTGATGTTGATGGCCACTGCAAAGGCAAGTCGCACGAACATACCGCTGGAATAGGACTTTACCGGCTGATGTACAAATTCACCGATATCTGCAAAATCCAGGATATCCTGCATTTTCTCGTCGATCTCACTTCTGGAAAAGCCGATCATGGTTCCATTGAGATAGACGTTCTCGATACCGGTATACTCCATGTTAAACCCGGCTCCCAGCTCCAGCAGGGCGGATATCCTTCCATCTACCTGGATTTCACCGCTGCTGGGAGTCAGTACGCCCGTGATCAGCTTCAGCATAGTGGACTTTCCGGAACCGTTCGTTCCGATGATGCCGACCGTCTCTCCTTTTTTTACTTCAAAGTTTATATGATTCAGAGCATAATGCTCCTGATAGCATTTTTTCCTTGTCAGCCCCAGAGATTCCTTCAGCCTGTCCCTGGGATTGTCATACAGTTTGTAGATTTTTGTGACATCTGTCACCCGGATTGCCGTTTCACTCATTTTCCTGTCTCCTATCATAGGTACTGTTCACCCTGTTCCTCTTCTACAATACATCTGCAAAATGCACCCGCAGGCGTTTGAATATTTTCGTGCCGATTACAAACAGAAGAACCGCAACTGTCCAGAAATAGACGGTCAGAGCCGGATGCTCCCAGAACCAGACCTTATTTACCAGCGCATCCCGGTACCCGTACACGATATAATACATGGGATTCAGCTTAAATACCTTCACAAGTATAGCCGGAAGTGGAATGCTGCTGTTCAGATCCCACATGATCGGTGTCGCCCACACACCCACCTGAAGGGCAATATTCACGATCTGCAGCAGATCACGGAAAAATACGGCAACCGCACTGGCAGCATAACACACACCCAGTACCAGGATGAACATACAGAAAGAATAATAGATGACCTGAAGGCCATACAGCCCCGGGAATTTTCCGTAACAGCAGTACAGGATCACTGCCACACACACAAAGAACGTATGAATAAACAGCGCAGAGATTGCTTTTATCATGGGAAGGATCTCGATCTTAAAGACCACTTTCTTTACCAGATAGCTGTATTCCATCAGTACATTTGTACCTCCTACCATCGCCTCCTGGAAATAAAACCAGGGCACCAGCCCGGCAAGCATCCACAGAATGAAAGGACAGCCATTAAAAGTAGATGTCTGACGCAGTCCCACCTGGAAGACGAACCAGTAGACCAGCACGGTAACTATGGGCTGAACCAGAGCCCATACAATTCCCAGATAAGAACCTGCAAATTTTGTTTTAAAATCATTTTTTGCCAGAGTCCAGATTAATTTCCGCTCTGTAACTAAATTCTTCAGCATACACAGCTCCTATTTCCTTATAGTAGCATTCACACCTCGTAATGGCTAACGTGTGAATAGTAACACTATTATAACAAATCCGTCATTATACTTCAAGCGACTTTCTCGACAACCTGGAAATCCTGTGGTATAATGATGTTACAAATTAGTTTTACCTGACACCGTCATTCTGTTATGTCTCTGTGTCTGAACATCGGTTTACAAATAAACAGACCAGTCACACAGAATAGATGTGAAAGTGTATCTGACTATTCAGATTATGTAAGGAGAAAGCCTATGAAAAGTACAACTTTAGTAATTATGGCTGCCGGCATGGGCAGCCGTTTCGGGGGAGGCATTAAACAGCTGGAGCCCTTTGGACCGAATGGGGAAATCATTATGGACTATTCCATTCACGATGCTCTGGAAGCGGGATTTAATAAGATCGTGTTTATCATCCGCCGGAACCTGGAAGAGGATTTTAAGAGGATTATCGGCAGCCGCATTGAGAAAATTGCAGATGTGGCATATGCTTTCCAGGAAATTGATGATCTGCCGGAGGGTTTCTCCGTGCCGGAAGGACGCACAAAGCCCTGGGGAACGGGACAGGCGATTCTGTGCTGTAAGGATATCGTAACAGATCCTTTCATCGTGATCAACGCCGATGACTATTATGGAAAAGAGGCCTTTGTGAAGCTTCATGACTATCTGTTAAACAGTGAACCGCTGCCGGACGGCAGGCTGAATTTCTGCATGGCAGGCTTCATCCTTGGAAATACCTTAAGTGATAATGGTTCGGTAACCCGCGGAGTCTGCCATGTAAACAGTGAACATCATCTTCTGGACGTCAAAGAGACGCATGATATTTACAAGCTGAGCGATGGCGCAGGTGTTCCTGACGGAAACGGCGGATTCACACATATCGACACTCAGAGTCATGTTTCTATGAATATGTGGGGCTTTACACCGGAGCTTTTTGACATTCTGGGGGATGGATTCGCTGATTTCCTGGGCAGTCTTAACGGAAATGAACAGAAAGCGGAATACCTGATCCCTACGGTTGTGGACACTCTGATCAAAAACGGCTCCGCCCGGGTGACCGTGCTGGAGACAAAGGATAAATGGTTTGGAGTTACTTACCGTGAGGATAAGGAATATGTGGTGAGATCTTTTCTGGAGCTGATTGCCCGGGGTGTTTATCCTGAAAAGCTTTTTGATTTGCAATAGCATGAGGCAGATACTATGGATTTACGCAGAATTTTAAAAAGACATCCGTTCCTTTCTTTCCTTTTCGGGCTGTGCTTTCTGTTTACACCGATGCAGGTGCTGGCTTCTGAACAGCCGGCACCTGCACTCCCCTCTTCGGAGCTCCCTGTCCTTTCCGACTACCGGCCGGATACCGCTGACTATCCGCTTTCAAGAGTACTTCTCCCTGCCCGCTATGACGCAAGGGAGATGGGATATGTAACTCCGGTCAAGGATCAGGATCCCTGGGGATCCTGCTGGGCTTTCGGCACGCTCTCTGCCGGTGAGTCGAATATGATAAAGAAAGGACTTGCAACCACTGCTGTTGATCTGTCAGAGATGCATCTGGCTTATTTTTTCTACCAGTGTCCAAAAGATCCGATGGGACTGACTCTTGGCGATTCCATCCGTAACAACACAGGAAATCACTTTCTTGACACCGGGGGAAACAACCTGTTCACGATGTTTGCCCTTTCCAAGTGGCTAGGACCTGTGCCGGAGACACTTGTCCCCTATTCCAGTCAGACGGTAAATCCTGCATATGCTTATCAGGATACTGCCCATATGCAAAATGCGCGGTTTGTAAATTCTTCAGACAGCATCAACGTGAAACATCTGATTATGGAATACGGTGCTGTTTCCACGTCGATTTTCTACCACCCGACATTTCAGAATGATAACGGCGCATATCTGTTTCCATACAGCGGTTATCCTACCAATCATATTGTCAGTATCGTTGGATGGGATGATAACTATTCCCGCGACCACTTCCAGGTGGTCTTCCGTGGTGAGAAGATCAGTCCCTCCGCGGATGGGGCATGGATCGTCAAGAACAGCTACGGAACCTCGAAAGGAGACCAGGGATACATCTATGTCTCCTATGAAGATATCTCCGTGAATAAATCTGATGGTGATTATTTAAGCTATGCCTTCGATCTGGAACAGGCTGATAATTATGACCACAATTACCAGTACGACGGCTCCTTCGGTTCGGGGATCTCCACATCCATGAATGGAACCTCGCTTGCGAATGTGTACACGGTACAGGGAAATCCCGGCGGAAATGAACAGTTGGATGCCGTTTCCTTCTCCCTGTTCAGCCAGAATGTGCGCTACAGCATCCAGATCTATAAGAATCCCTCCCCCGGCAACCCTTCATCCGGCAACCCTGTTTTCAAAAACCCGCAGACAGGACGTACCACCTACAGCGGTTACTATACGATTCCTCTGAAAAGCAAACCTGTCTTTGCACAGGGAGATACCTTTTCCGTCGTTATCACTCTGTCATCCGCTTCCAGTTCTTCTGTCAGCTATTTTATCGACCAGACAATGACGGTATCTGATCTTCAGTTTATTTCTGCATCAGCAAAAAATCAGAGCTTTTACAAATCAGAGGCTTCCGATGGATGGATCGATCTCCATACGCTGGGTTCCGGAAAAACGGCACGCATCAAAGCGTTTACGACAAACACCACGCTGCCGGTTACCAGCGTTGAACAGATTACCGGTACACTAAAACGGCCTTCGATTACTTCCATCAAACGTACAGGAACCCGCAAGGTTAAGATAATCTGGAAATCTGTAAAGCATGCTGAGAAGTATGAAATCTACCGAAGCCTGATGAAAAACGGTACCTACAAACATATCGGAACAACTGCAAAAGCCTTTTTTACAGATAAAAAAGCTGTGCCCGGGGCAACCTGTTATTATAAAATACGCGCCCGACGGACACTGAACGGCAGCCCTGCCTACGGTCGGTTCTACGCTGTGAAATCTGTGAAGCTGAAGCTTGACAGCCCGGGGCTTACTTCTGTAAAATCTGTTCCGGTCAAAAAAGTAAGGCTCAAATGGAAAAAGGTGTCCGGGGTCAGAGGATATGAAGTATTCCGCTCATCCTCCCGGAAGAAGGGATACAGGAAAATAGCGACCGTCAAAAAGGCTTCCTTTACTGACAGCGTAGCAAAAAAGAAAACCTGGTATTATAAAGTACGGGCTTATTCGATCGTTAATGGAAAAAAGGTGTACAGTGGATTCTCGGCTGTAAAAGAAGTGGCTGTGAAGAAGTAAACTCTACCGATAATTGAAAAGATTCGTATTACTGCAAAAGGGAACAGTAATACGAATCTTTTTATTCCTTAATCAGAAAGAATACCTTTCCTGCACCTTTCCACCATCGCCAAAAAGGATATAGCATCAAAAGGCTGAGCCCGAATCCGGAAATCATCAGGATCAGAATACCTGCTATCACATTCAGTCCGTCCACCGGAAGATACTTCATGGACAGAATAAGGATCGGCTTGTGAAGCAGATAGATGCCAAAGCTCACTTTTGCTGTATACGTGATCACCTTCACTGATTGCATATCCCGTCTGTCAAACTGTCTGTCAAACTTTCTGTGAACCCATTCAAACAGCAGAAGCCCCATCACGAAAATACATACACTGCTGTACCACAGCAGCCTGTTGGACTTATAATATTCATTCACATACAGAAAATACTGTCCTGATGTATTCAGCACAAAGGCTAAGCCTGCCATGAGCAGAAGGTATCGGCTCTTTATCTTCTCAAGGATCCTGCACCTGGCGATCAGATATCCTCCGAACAGATACAGACCGTAGCAGCCTCCCAGAAAGTCCAGTTCGATCTTAAATTTCAATGTCTCTCCTCCCGGAACCGCTTCTCCCAGGAAGACATTGACTGTGGGGAGGACCAGGAATACCACCATGCCCAGAAGATAAGGAAAACGGAAATCTCTCACATTCTCCACTCCTCTCACAACCATAGACAGGAACGGCAAAGCAATATACACGCCGATGATCATGGGCATGTACCACATGTGAGAAAGCTCCAGCGTTCTCAGAAAGCACATCTCACTGACCAGATCCAGCAGCCGGAATTCCACATCCTGAAAGGTACACACGAACAGATAGTTTAACACAATCCATAATTCTGTCGTCACCAGCATCGGCACAAGAGATCTTCTGTAAAAGGTTAGCGGCTCCAGCTCCCTGCCCAGCAGAAGTGCTCCGGTAATCGCCAGAAACAGCGGAACACCCAGTCTTCCGATCGTAAACAACGTGTTCTGCAGAAGCCAGGACAAGCTGCTGACCCTCAGCGTTCCCCTGATGACATCCCCATAGAAGCTCTCTGTGGCATGGCAGAGCACCACACACAGGATCGCACAGACACGTGCACAGTCGATCCATCCCTCACGTTTTCCCATACTCTCACCTCTTCTGTTCCTTCTCACTCTGTGAATCACCAGACTCTTTTCCCCCGGTCATCCGTCCGCCAATTCTCTTTGAAACAAAGTATCTGGGTCTTCCCTTTACTTCTTCATAAATCTTGGAGATGTAATAGCCGATGATCCCCAGACTGATCATGATAATGCTTCCGATGATCAAAATCAGCAGAATCACTGTGGTAAATCCCTCTACCGCATGACCCAGGAAGAATTTTGCCAGTGTCTGTATTCCCATGACAAGGGCAAACAGGAACACCAGCACTCCTGCTATTGTCACCATCTGCAGAGGAACCGCCGAAAATGCCACAATATTGGTGATCGCATATTTCACCAGAGACCAGGTGGACCATTTGGACTCCCCCTCCTCTCTCTCCTGTACATCGAATTCGACCGCCGCCGTGCGATATCCGATCCAGGAGGACAGGGCCCGGAAAAAGGCATTCCGCTCCGGCATGGCCAGCAGCGCATCTACAGCTTTGCGGTCCATCAGCTTAAAATCGGAAGCTCTCGACATATCGATCTGAACCGCACGCGAAATCATCCGGTAGAACAGTCCGGCGCTCGCCCGATGAAGGGCACTCTCCTTTCCGCGGGAACGTTTCACTCCCTCCACCACCTCATATCCCTGCTCCCAGAGCCGGTACATCTCCACCAGAGTCTCGGGCGGATGCTGCAGGTCACAGTCCATCACGGCACAGCAGTCTCCCCCGGCACCTGCCAGCCCTGCGAAAATGGCTGACTCCTTTCCGAAATTCCTCGAGAAATGGATTCCCACGATGTGGGAATTCTCCTTTGCCGCTTTCTCGATTTCCTTCCAGGTGTTGTCTTTGGATCCGTCATTGACAAAAATCAGTTCATAGGAAATAGCGGCATCCTCCAGGATACCGCTGATGGTTTTTGCTGCTTTTGACAGCATTTTCTCTTCATTGTAGGCAGGTAATACGACTGATAGCATATCCACTATTTCCTTCTCTCTAAAAGATATAATCCACAAGATACAATAATTACTGCCGGGATGCTCACAACCATATTCAAATATGGACTCATCGTCCCTCCGCACATTTCAATCATCATCTGCTGTACCGGAAATGCCGTCAGGTAGATTGCATAGGACAGCTTTCCGAGATCGGATAACCGGGATTTCATCTGTTTTGTTCCGATCAAAAATACAGTAATGATAACCGGGAGGAACAGGACATTCCCGAAAAATGAAAGCTTCAGCCAGCTGACAACCACCCATCCAAAGACTGCAGCCACCCCTACTCTGCGGCTTATGATCAGATCATCCTTTATCAAATAGTAAAAAGCACCCATAAAAAACAAAATCACTGCCTGAGCAGCTGACAATATGACAGAGCTGGACATTCTGCTACCAGTCCAATAGGACAAAATGCTTACTACTGCTATTCCGGTTCCCCAGATTGCTCTTCTTTCTTTACGCATCAGTCCGAGTTTATACATAACAAACAGAATCACATAACACAGAAACTCAAGCGGAAGTGTCCATAAAGATCCATTTACTGTGGAAGAAAGATTTCCGGATACGAACACACCCGGAAGCGTATGTACCGGAATCAGGCAAATATTAGCCAGATATTTCCATGTAGCCGTATTCCTGAAATATTCTCCCGGTTCTAAAATGGTGATGCATGGTCCCAGTATCAATACTGTCACAAATACTACAACTGCCAGGGGCGGAATCAACCGTTTGATACGGGCGGCAAAATACCGGCTTCCCTTCCGGCATTTGATCAATGACTTACTGACATACAGACCGCTTACAAAAAAGAAGTAGCATACGGCAAGTCCTCCCCATGTCACACCTGTCAGGTGATACAGCCAGTCGCTGCTTCCATCTGACAGAACATGAGCATGTGCTGCCAGCACTCCCAGTGCAGCAATAAAACGAAAAAATTCAATGTTAGTACTTTTCTGCTGTATTTTATCTCCAAGTGTTATTCTTTCCATCTTTTGCACCTTTAATCTTTTGTTAACCTGTTTTTCTTCCGGTAAATAACATCCCTGTCCATCTGTTTCTGGTTACACAAAATTCAAAAAAACACGACAGAAGCAAAACTGTCACTACGCACCAGAAAACCGGATAGTCAGTTCCAAATAAGCGTTTCATTATCTGACCGATAATCAAAATATGAAGATACATGACCGTCATTGAAGCTTTCCCCACATATGCCAGCATTGCGGAAATTCTCTTTCCTCTGCTGAAAAACATGGACAGCGTCATCAGGATCATGCCTGCTGCTGCCGGCAGGAGCACTGCAAGCAGCGGATTCGAATAATGACTGTTTTTCATATCAAGATGGTACTCCAGCTTTCCCTGCCAGCACAGATAAGCAAAAGCAGTGAAAACAACCACAGAAATACCCGCCAGAATCACTCTGGAGAACCTGCGATCCTCCCTCATCAGATTTGTAATATACTCTTTTCCATAATATCCGGCGGCCAGATAGGCCATTGCCATCGGTACCACATCCACATTCCATGGCAGCTTCAGCCAATCCGGGATCATTGTCGTTTCTGCCGGAACCACAAAAGCTGATTCCAGGACTGCACATGCAAAGCAGAGAAAATACATCAGCATCTTCACATTCTTTCTGGAAATACGTGACTCCATCCATGCCATTACAATCTCTGCCAGAAACAGAACGGCTGCAAACCAGTAAACGCCGGCCTGACGCTTTCCGCCCACAAGAAAACAGGCAAGGCTGCTGATATTTAACGTTCCGTCAATTGCAGCACACAAAAGATAAAATGACAGGCAGGGAAGCAAAAGCCTTACCGCTTTTTTGCCTGCCCATTGTCCCCATTCTCCTTTTTCGGGTATATGCAGTAAATATCCGCTTACCAGAAAGAAAAGCGGCATATGAAACCAGAAAATGATCTGTATGACTCTTGTATCTACATTAGAGTGCCCGATCACCACTGCTATGATCAGAAGTGCTTTCAGAATATCCAACCACCTAAAATACTCTCGCGGTACTCTTCTTTCTTCTTTCGTCTCCTTCATACTCTATTTCTCTCCGGCTAAATGAATATCATCCATCTTTTTTTCTTTCTTTCTTTCCAGTTCCTCCAGTGCAATGATCTGTGCCAGTCTTCTGACCCGGGCTGTAACTCTGGACAGAGCCACTGTCAGGGAGAAAATAATCAACAGGGAAAAGAGAAATCCCAGAAAGAAAATCATGTTCATCGGGGAATAAATTCCCAGAAAATTCGAAAATCCCACCATCAGTCCCGGAAAGATCGTAAACATCAGCAGAACAATGTCACACAACAGCCATCCAAGGACATATTTTAATTCCAGTTCCCGTTTTCTGAGCATATTAACGATTATGATCAAAACAACAATCAGAGCCGCTCCCAACAGGACTCTTACCTTTATTGTCATCATAGCTTTCCCCTCCTATCGCAGACGCTCAATCAGTACCGCCAGACTGACTTTAATCATATAATAACCGGATTTCTTCAGGGAGATCGAGGACACTCCCGTCTCTCTCTCGTGCATGATCACCGGAACCTCTTCAATTCTGCATTTATGACGCAGCAGTCTGGCCACACTTTCAGGCTCGGGGTAATCCCGTGGATATTCTTTGATAAACAGTTCCATGACTCTCCGGTTGCACATGCGCATTCCCGATGTGGCATCTGTGATTTCCTTTCCAAATAGAAACTTCGTCAGAAAAGCAAAATACCGGATGCCTATTCTTCGAAGTCCTGATGACTGAAATCCCTCTTTTTTGATAAACCGGGAGCCGATCACCATATCCAGCTGCTTCTCTTCCATAACCATGCTCATCATTTCCAGATATGACGCGTCATGCTGGCCGTCACCGTCAAACTGGACTGCCAGGTCATAATTGTTATTATAAGCATAAAGGTATCCTGTCTGCACTGCACCGCCGATTCCGAGATTGATCGGCAGATTCAGCACATGCAGTCCATGCTCTCTGCAGACATCCATGGTATCGTCTGTAGAACAGTCATTGATGATCACATAATCGAAATCCGGGGCTTTCTTCTGCAGATCGGATACTGTTTTTACGATACTGTCCCGCTCATTATAAGCAGGTATGATTGCAATTTTTTTCATTTTTCATCCTTTTCCATCGTTGTCTGATTCGATTTCTGTCCCTTTGCATACTGCCGGTTCAGGATCTTTGCAAACCATGCCGGCCAGAATTTGCAGTACATGATATATTCCTCTGCACTTCTTGCATTGTCGCCAATGATTGCAGATGTTTCGGAATCTGCATGGATCCGGTGGCACATCAGCGCTTTGTGGTCATATACAAAAGCACCCTTTCTTCTGGAAATCATCTCCCAGGCCTCCCAGTCCTCACAGCTTCGGAATCCGTCCTTAAAAATAACCTCCGGCAGATTCTCCCTCACATACAGAACAGACGGACAGCAGATTGGTGAACCGAAAGCCAGAATCCTCCTTCGGATAAACCTGCTCTTCTGAAAAGCCCTGAAACGCAGAGTAAGAAGCATCAGCCTCTTTACCTTCAGCAGTGTATTCTCCTTCACAACTCTGCCGTTTCGTAATTCATAATAATCGCTGAAGAAGATCAACGGCCGATTAAAGGATTCCACCGCCTTAAGTGCTCTCTCCAGATAATCCTTCCGGTATACATCATCCTGATGTGCGATCGTGATATATTCCGTATCGGCACAGCTGTACCCGAAATTCCAGTCCTGTGTAATCCCTCCCGGTCCTTCATTGACATAAAGCGGAATCTGATGCTTATCCGCCACAGATGAGATGTATTCATTCGGCGTAGAAGTGACCATGATGATCTTACTCTTAACCGTCTGCTTCTCAAGAGACCTTACACATTCCTCTAAAAACGCACTTTCTTTATATGCACATATTACAAATGTATGTTTTTCTGTTCTCATATCCTGCTCCTGACTCGTTACTCTCCCGGAATATATTTGAGCATTTTCATAAATCTGCATGGCTCTGTTTTTTAACTGTTCAGAGCCATTTGCAAAATCGCCTCTTCGAGGCTTTCCTTTTGCTCATGTACGGCTCTGAATAGTTGCCAGGATCTTCTGATATCGTTTAACAGAGAGATCCTGCATGGATTCCCACGTATTTTTCTTTGCCCTGTCAGCCATCTCCCTGCGGTCTGTCTGAATCCTCTCTTCCAGATACTCCAGAGCGGCATCTGCCAGCTTTCCCGGAATTTCCTCATCGGTACCGCTCACCAGTGTCCCATAACCAGCCACTGCTTCCGGAATACCGCCCACATTGCAGGCCACCGGAATGACGCCGCAGGCCTGTGCCTCTTTAATTACGCAGGAATATCCCTCTCTTCTGCTTGGAACGATCAGCACACTCATTTTGAGAAATTCCTCTGCCATCCTGGTCTGAGGTACCTGTCCGGTAAAGATTACCGGCAGTTCCTTCATCTGCTGCTCAAGGCTGCCCCGTAGTTCCCCGTCACCGATCACGCAGAACTCCACATCACCGGATGCCTTTTTATAGATCGTGTGAAAGATTTCAGAGAGCCTGTCTGCTCCTTTCACAGGGATCAGATTCCCTGCAAATCCCACTACTGTACGCTTTTTTACACTCTCCAGATCTGCATTTCCAAAGATGCTTCCGTCGATGCCATTGTATACGACGACTGCATTTTTCCCTGAATAGCCCAGCTCCCTGGCTCTCACAAGCAATGCCTCACTGACAAATTCGACTGCTGCCGCATCTTCCAGAACAGACAGCATAGCCTTACGTATATGAGGATCTGCCAGCGTAATATTGATCTCACTTCCGTGGCAGGTGAGCACATAGGGAATCCCTGATTCTTTACTGAATCTGCGAACTCCGACACCGACTGGCCACACCCAATGCAGATGGATCAGATCAACCGGTTTCTCTTTTCTGCAATCCTCTCTCAGCATCTTTGAGATCCCGCTTCCATAGACTGACGGAAAATAGCGGGCTGCAGCCATCTTGATAAAGCCCATCCGGTCCATGCGAAGCTGATATTCAATGTCGAGCTGCCGGCAGACAGGTCTGGACTGGCGCATAATATGCCTGATCTCTGAGAGATATTTCTCTACTGGTTCCGAGTATTCGATTCCGTAGATATACGGACACACCTCTATTCCTTTTTTCTTTAAAGCCTGTATTCTCTTTGTCACAAATATACCGCCCATGGGGGCATTTTCTCTGGGGACAAACCCGTTAAGATATAATATCTTCATCTGCATTCAAGATACTCCCTGATACTGTCAGCCACCAGCCTGATCTCTTCCTGCTTCATATAGGGGTGAAGCGGAAGTGCCAGCACCCGGTCACAGAGCCTCAGCGTATTCGGAAAATCCCGGTCATCCGACGGCACCTGTGCAAATGCTTCCTGTCTGTGCATTGCCTTTGGATAGTAGACCATGCTTGGAATTCCTTTTTCCTTCAGATATGTCTGAAGCCCTTCTCTTGTCTCCCTGTCTGCCAGCTGAATCGTATACTGTGCCCAGCTGGAGTAATAGCCATCCTTAACAACCGGAGTCTTTACCAGATCCTTCAGCAGACGGGTATACTCTTTTGCAGCTGCATTCACATCCTGAAGCTCGTACTTTCTGAATGCTTCCAGCTTCACCTGCAGGACTGCAGCCTGAAGCGTATCCAGACGTGAATTCATTCCGATGCGTACATTGTCATACTTGCATGTGCCTTTTCCATGAATGCGGATCGAACGCAGATACTCTGCCGCAGCGTCATCATCCGTGAAAACGGCACCGCCATCCCCGTAGCATCCCAGAGGCTTTGCCGGGAAAAAGGATGTGGTAGAAATATCGCCAAAGCTGCATGCCATCTTTCCATGGAGGCTTCCGCCGAATCCCTGTGCTGCATCTTCCAGAATCCTGAGACTGTATCTGTCGGCGATTTCCCGTATTTTATCATAATTGGCAGGCTGACCGAATAAATCAACAGCTACGATTGCTCTTGGCACTGCCGTTCCTTCCGCTATTGTCTGCACGATGGCACGTTCCAGACTTTCCGGACTCATATTAAAGGTATCCTCCTCGACATCTACAAAGACCGGACGTGCCCCCTCAAAGGATACCACCTCACCGCTGGAAAAAAATGTGAAATCCGGCACAAATACTGCGTCGCCTTCTCCGATTCCCCAGGTCATCAATGCCAGAGTGAGCGCATCTGTCCCGTTTGCACAGGTGATACAGTGCTTTACCCCCACATACTCTGCAAGGCTCTGCTCCAGCTCGGCGACCTGACGTCCGCTGATATAGTTACTGTCTGTCAGAACCTGACTCATAGCCCGGTCGATGTCTTCTTTCAATGCCTGATACTGTGCTTTTAAATCACGAAACTGCATCTTTTTCCCTTCTCTCTCTTAATCCGTCTTCCGTTTCTTCATAGCTTCTGCCACAATCCCTGCAGTTCAATCCGTCTTTCAGTAACGCGCCGCATTCGCAGACCCATCCATGATGCCTGGCCGGAACGCCGGCCACCAGTTCGTGTGCTTTCACATGTCCTGTCACTACGGCTCCCGCTGCGATCATTGCCCACTGTCCGATCGTATGCCCGCATACAATGGTGGCATTTGCTCCAACTGTGGCACCTGTCCTTAACAATGTCTTCTTATATCCGGCACTCCCCTTGGGATATTTCGCCCGGGGAGTCAGATCATTTGTAAATACCATGGAAGGACCGCAGAACACGTAGTCCTCCAGCTCCACGCCTTCGTAAATGGAAACATTGTTCTGTACCTTTACACCGTTTCCGATCTTCACGTGGTTCGATACGTTCACATTCTGTCCGAAGGAACAGTTTTTTCCGATCCTGGCTCCCTTCTGAATATGGCAGAAATGCCAGACCTTTGTGCCCTCACCAATTTCCACATCGTCGTCTATATAACTGCTTTCATGAACAAAATAGTCACTCATTAAACTCACCCTGCATATCTAATGTTGAAAAATCTCCAAGCGGCAGTTTCACAGGCATTCCTGTCTTCTGACTCCTGTAGATCGCCAGTATCATTTCCAGTGCGTTTCTTCCCGCACGCGCGTCCACATAAGGCGCTCTGTCATTTTTAATCGCATCAATGACATCGGCATACAGGCTTGTATGGCCATTCCCATATACATTGCTGGTCTGCTCCTCTAGTCCCTTGTTTTTCTGGTCTTCATCACTTTCATCCGAAAAGTTCCATACATCAATATTGTTTGTAGACTTTCCTCCGAGCTTGACCGTTCCATTTTCTCCGAACAGATAGAGTGTCTCTTCCAGATTCTGCGGATATACATTCGTGGTTCCTTCAATCGTTCCCACCGCACCGTTTTTAAACTTCACAACGGCCATTCCGATATCCTCCGCCTCCAGATAATGATGGAACTGCTGCCTCGTCACGCCATATACTTCCTCCACCTCATCTCCCATCATCCAGCGGAGAAGGTCGATTCCGTGAATACACTGATTCATCAGTGCACCGCCGTCCTGTGCCCAGGTACCTCTCCAGGGGGCCTGCTCGTAATAGGACTTTCCTCTGTTCCATCTCACATGAATGGAGCCATGGGATATTTTCCCGAATCTTCCTGCCTCCAGCGCCTTGCGCATCTCCTGGACAGCTACATTGAAGCGGTTCTGATGGCAGGCGGATACCTTCACGCCCTTCTCTTCCGAACGGCGTATGATCTCATCTGCGTCCTCCATGCTCATAGCCATCGGCTTCTCAATGATTACATGAATGCCATGATCGATACAGTAAAGAGCAATTTCCGCATGCGCACCGCTCTCGGTAGCGATTCCCACCAGCTCCGGCTGCTGTTCGTCAATCATCTCCCGGTAATCCGTATATCGTCTGATCGAAACGTCCTCACGAAGTCCGTTTTTCTCAAGGACTTCTTCCATATGCTCCGGGATGAGATCACATACAGCCACAAATTCCAGCTTATTATTTATTACGGCTTTTACATGGTTCGTAGAAATACGGCCACAGCCAATCAATGCATATTTCATTTTTATCTCTCCTATCTGCAAAAGGTGTTCTCACTTCTATAAAAAACAGTCAATCACCGGCTTCATCACAATATCCATATCACATAACCCCTGTGCATAGTTTCGTATTTGTCCGGCAATAATATTATAATCTTTTCCATCGTAGATGTCATCATAAAACTGAATCACTCTTTTTATGTTGATGGGTGTCTCATTTTCTTCAAACTTACAAACGTAAGGATAATTCCTGACATCAAATATGTCAATATCAACTGCAGTAATCATCGGCAGACCTTTAGCTGAATACTCTCTGCTTTTCAGAGAGCTTGACAATTTCAATCCCTTTCTGTGAGCTCCCAGGCATTCCACAGCGAGGGTACATTTGTCATATAGCCTGTCAAGTTCATCTCCATACACTGAACCACAAAAGGTTACTTTATCATCTATTCCATATCTGCTGACAATCTCCTGATACATTTCCAGCTCCTGTCCCTGCCCGGCCAGATAAAAGTGAAGTTCGCGCTTTCCACCCTGCTGATAGTATTGTCCCATTCCTTCCAGCAGCCTGTCGTAGCCATGCCATTTAGCAAGATCAGCTACTGCTAACATTCGAATTGTACGATCCTGCCCGTCATGTATTGCCACGGGAATTTTTTCAAAATCCACTCCATTTATAACCTGGAATGCAGGAATCCCGAAAATCATACTGTCATGAGAGTAGGTTGCAATTTTGTTCACATAGGATTTCATCCGATTACGATACATACGGTCTAGCAAAAGTACAATCCTGTTCTCCAGTGAATCTAACATTTCAGCATCGTAAGGATAGGTTGGAATTTCGATTACAGTCTTTGTATGCGCTTTGGACAGATTTTTCAGAACCTTGTAAAACTCTCTATCTGCAAATACGTAACGGATATAGCATCCGGCATAAGTATTCTTTTTTAAATATTCTGCCAGAAAACGGCTCCCCTGAACCTTATAGGGGCGCTTCATTCCTGCTGCCAGAACAATCTCTTTTCCGTTGTTCTTTTCCAGTATCAGCTGATGATCATTTTTTCTATATACTGCATCCACGTAAAACTGTTTTCTGAGTGCAACTATCTGATTTCTTATTTTTTTATTGATTCCAAACGAGGGATTTGTCATATCTCTCGCCGTGTAGTATAAGATTCTTTTCATCGTTTCACACCTTTCCAATCAGCATCAGAAACCGCATCACAAGCTCACTGCTGATACCCGGACGCCACCGTTTTGGATAAAAGACCTTTTTCAGCCTGGTCTTCAGCGAATCATTTTCATTTTCGAAGAGTTCAGCTGTTTTTCTCTTCTCCTGACTTAGCTTCTCTTTGAATACTCTGATATACTCCTGGTTGCGTTCAGCCACATCTCCATTCTCACGCAGCATGGATAATGCCCACTGCACTTTCTTTTTTAATGAGATCCGTGTCACACTGGAGGTAAGCCTGCGATATCTGGCACAGATTTTGTGATTCACGTGCACTTTCCCGAATCCCAGTGCGATTGCCCCCGCCAGCCAGTCATGGGAGTGTACCCTGTATGGATCACATTTTAACATCTCATCCCGCAGCTGCCGGTTGATCACCATGGAAAAACCCACTCCAAAGGTTCCTGTCATTGCTCTTCGAAAGCACAGACTTCCCTTTGGCGGCTCCTGGATCCCGAGATTCTTTCCCGACTCATCAAACATCTCACTCAAGCTGTAATAAAGAAGCGGCTTATCCTGTTTCTGTGTATCAAGCCACTGAACAGCCATCTTAAGCTTATCCGGAAACCAGATATCATCCTGATCACAGAAAGACCAGTAATCTCCATCCTCTGCTGCCGAGAGCACATCAAAGAAGCTGGCCGAAAAGCCTTTGTTCTCACCTGCAATGACGTGAACTCCATGTTTTTCTTCATATTCCTTCAGAATCCGGAGTGTCCCGTCCTTAGAGCCGTCGTCTCTTACATAAATCTCAAAATGATCATAATCCTGATTCAAAAGACTTTCCATCTGTTCTCTGATGTACTGTTCTCCATTATAGGCTGACATTACAATATTTACTTTTGAACTCATAGAGCAGCCTCCTATACCATATATTTAAAGAAAGGAATCCTTCCCAGCATCTTAAATGCCAGACATACCAGCGGTTCCAGATGATAATAAGAAGCCAGTATCTTCATTTTATGGAATACAGGAATCTCCTTTCCATGAAACTCCGGCTTAACTTTCCTTCCGGCGCGCTTCCATTTTTTCAGCAGCATGCGGGCTTCTTTTCCTTTTCTTTCTGTTTTTGATTTCGTTCCATAAAGCTGGCGCAGAGAGGAAAACTTCATACCCAGCACAAAGTTGTCAAATTCTTCTGTGCTCCCTGCCTTCTTCAGATATCTCATCACATCCAGCATATCCTGATAGATATCCTCTGCCTTTTTTAAAGAACAGCTTGTGGATCTGGTACCTGTCTCGTGTATATAGCAATACAGACTCTCAGGGACAAAAGCCACTGACTGTGCAGTGCTGAAAATTCCTGCACTCACCGGAAGATCCTCCACATGGCGGTAATTCTCCGGAAACCAAATCTTTTTTTCTGTAAACAGAGTCTTACGCATCAGTTTAAAACATACACTGTTCAGAGAAAGATACGTATCATTCAGAAACCACTCTAACACCTGTTTTCTCTCATATACTTTGGTCGTTTCATTTGGAAAAGATGTTTCTCCCAGAACACGGACAGCGCCGTCTGCTTCCTGACAGACATTTTTCTCCTGGCAGACCGCAACATCCGTTTGATAATCCTGTACTGCCTGGAACAGTTTTTCATACATCTGTGGTTCCACATAATCATCACAGTCCACAAAGCCAATATATTCACCGTGGCATGCCCGTATCCCAGCATTTCTTGCCGCTCCGGGACCCTGATTTTTCTGGGTGATCAGTACGATCCTGTCATCCTTCTTCTGGTACTCTCTAACCACATCCGCCCCGTTGTCTGTGGAACCGTCATCCACCACTACGATTTCAATCTCCTTTAATGTCTGTCCCGTCAGACTGTCAAGGCATCTGGCAATCGTTTCCCTTCGATTGTAAAGCGGCACAATTATACTGACTGCTGTACTCCTGTCCATATCCATCAACCATCGCTTTCTTCTATTGCTGAATCGCTACTACTTATCCTTTTGTGTGGGAACATTTCCCACATAGCGGAACCGGTATCTGCCGTCTACCTGCTGAATTTCATAAATATCACCATCCTGCGCCGACTCAAACTTATAATAACGTCTCAGCGCATCATATTCCTCATATTTCTCCTTCGGATTTACAAACCAGACGTATTTATATTCTGTCTTAGTCAGAAGCTCCGGATATTTCGGAACATTGATCAGAATCTGTTTGCCGCCGCCTCTTGCATCCATGGTATAACTGTCCTGATCCCAGGCATACTGTTTTCCAAATTCATACGTCAGCGTCTTGATATAACTGGTATCCAGTTTTCCGATCACAAAAACTCTTCCATCATCTCCGACCAGCTCCCGGAACCTGCCAACCTGCTCTTTCGCCTCTACGCGCCTGATCCAGGTGCCTTCCTGTTCTCTCCGGATACTGGTAGCCTTTGCAATAAATCCGCCTCCTGTTCCAAACAGACAGAGTACCACCAGAGCCGCGCAGGCGATCCTTACCTCCGTCGTTCTGCGAATATCCATCTCACGGTAAAACAGCGGAAATACCAGCGTACAGACACCCACAAGCATATAATACGCTGCATATCGCTCCAGTCCAGCTACTGTTGAGCTGTCCGATGCACCAAACACATTCATATATGCATAGAACATCACTCCCATATACAGAAACGCACCCGCCACATAGAGTGCCAGGATCGCTCTTATTTCATTTCTGTTTCTTTTGAGCACAGACAGCAGCAGAAAAATACCAACCACATACAGACCAAAGAAAATAACATAGCTGATATAGGGCATGGGTTCCGCATTACTCTCGATAACTGCAAAGCTCTTATCCAGGATAGAACTTAAAATCTGAGATGCATCCTTGTTCGCAGTCCCGACTCCCCTGCTCAATACATTTGTGGAAATGGTCCTGGACCAGACCATATTAAGAAGAACCGGTGTGGTTAACATCGGCAAAAAGCATAAATATTTTTTGTTTCGTATCACGTTAAGCTTCCGCAATCCTGAAATATGATCCTTGCAGTCCCTGTAATACACGGACAGAAACGCTGCAAGAATGATCATGCACACAAAAAGCGGCCCTACCAGGCTCTTCATTGCGGCAACTACTGTCAGACTGCTAAACAGAAAAATCCAGTTTACCTTCTCTTCTTTTCTCCACAACAGCCATGCCAGGATTCCTCCTGCCCACATCGGAAGGACATAATCCTGAAGGATCGTATAATACTTAATATAGCTGATCAGATTAAACGAGAGGAAAACAACGCCGGCATAGGAGAACACGGATTTCCAGCGGTCCCACCCCGACTTCCTGCACGGAAGCAGTACCGGTATGAATGTCAGGACAAAGTTACCTACATAGGTATTACTCTCAATAAAGGTTCCGATCCCTGCAAAAAAATACTGAAACATGGTGCAGATGGAAAAGGTAACCGAATCCCCCGTATAATCAGCTCCATATGGCAGCAGTCCTGTTTCTGCCATATATTTCACGGCACTGCCCCACTGATGGATCTCATCAGGATAGGTAAACAATGCTCTGCGGAAACAGCATCCGCAATAGATGAATGTGATGCCGATCACCACCAGAGAAGGAGACACAAAGGAAAACACCCTTTTTAAAAAGCCTTCCTCTCTTCGTCCCCGGCCCCGGTTAAGGAGAAACAGCACGATTCCTGCCGCTGCCATCAGCCCTGCTGCCGGATACACATAGGCTGCATTTCCGGCTATTCCTGCAAGAAATGTACCAAGCATGACCGTGATAGCGGAAGCCGCCATACTCTCCTCTGTACAGATACCGGTCAGCTGATACCAGAACAGGGAAACCAGTATAAATACAACAAAAATCATTGACAATGTCACCAGATTACTCATGGAGAAATCTCCTTACTCACTTTCTTTTCACATTTAAGATCAATCAAAGACAGTATGATTCATCTTAAATAATACTATGTTTCACCGGCCTGTTTTCCAATCAGCACAGATCCCGGAAACTGCACCGTATCGTTACAGAACTTCTACATTCTCTCTGTCTTTTACATGTTTCATCGCGTTCTTCGTATCAAAAACAGCTTTTGCGTGTTTCTGTACAAACTCGTAGTCTACATTTGTATGTGCGGCAGTAACCATGACAAGATCAGCACTTTCCAGAAGCTCCTTCGTAAGCTCCGGTTCGCTGTGAGATACCTGACCCTTATAGCGGTACTCTTTTACCCATCCGTCATAATAAATGACCTGTGCACCTTCTTTCTTAAGCTCTTCAATCACACGCAGTGCCGGACTTTCCCGGTAGTCATCGATATCCTGTTTATATGCCACACCAAGCACGAGCACCTTCGAACCATTCAGCGCTTTCTTAAACCGGTTCAGGATTTTTCCGGCACGCTCTACACAGTACTCCGGCATACGGTCATTGATCATCATAGAGCTCTCGATCATAGAGGTATGGAAGCCGTACTCACGCGCTTTCCAGGAGAGATAATATGGATCAAGCGGGATACAGTGTCCCCCGAGTCCCGGACCCGGATAAAATGCCTGGAAGCCATAGGGTTTTGTCTTTGCCGCATCGATGACTTCCCACATGCTGATGCCCATCTCATTGCAGAGCATGGTCAGCTCATTTACCAGACCGATATTGATATTCCGATAGGTATTCTCCAGAATCTTCTCCATCTCGGCGATCGCAGGTGAGGAAACCTCACAGACATCTCCGTCCAGAACGGCACGGTACATAGCTGCGATCACTTCTGTCGCATCCTTTCCGATCGCACCTACCACCTTCGGTGTATTCTTTGTCTTATAGATCAGATTTCCCGGATCCACCCGCTCCGGTGAGAATCCCAGATAAAAATCTTCCCCGCATTTCAGCCCGGATCCCTCTTCCAGGATCGGACGGATCAGTTCCTCTGTCGTTCCCGGATATGTGGTGGACTCAAGAACTACCATCGTATTCTTTGACAGATACTTTGAAATCGCTTCTGTTGAAGACTTTACATAGCTGATATCCGGCTGCTGATGTGCATCCAGAGGTGTCGGAACGCAGATCGCTATAAAATCCACATCCTTTACAAAGCTGAAATCTGTGGTGGCTACCAGCATCTTCTCATCCACCAGCCTCTTGAGATCACTGTCCACAACATCACCAATGTAATTGTGACCCTCATTTACCATCTGCACCTTGGCATCCTGCACATCAAAGCCGATCGTGTGAAATCCGGCTTTTGCCTTTTCCACTGCCAGTGGAAGCCCCACATATCCCAGTCCGACAACACCAACCCGAATCTCTCTGTCCGCAATTTTCTTCAATAACAGCTCTTTCATCTTTTCCTCCATTTATCTGCTGCAGGCTGCAGCGAAACTTTTATCATGTTCTTCTGGTAACTGCCCAATACCTTCGCAGTTGCCAGACTGACTTTTCTTTACCATCATCTGTGACAATGGAATCTGTTCCTGTACACTCCGTAACCGGTAACCGTACGTTCTCTAATCTGCTGAGATCTCCGTGATCACGATCTTCGGATACAGTTCAAATCCCTTTTCGCCCGGTATCAGATATACCCTGTCCAGCTCTCCGCTGGCAGTAACCTGCCCGCCGGTCTCCGGAAGTCCTTTTAATCTTTCTTTGTCTTCCATGTCAAACGCACAGGCATAAATATTCTGATCGCCCTCAGCATAAGATTCCGATTTGATCAGAACAAAAAACTGCCCATCCATGTCTGTTCCATAATGTCTGACAATACCGGAAAGCGATACCGGGCTTCCCTGATACTCATAGGAATAATCCAGGAAGTTCCTGTATTCCATGGGGAGCTGCCCCATCTGAATCGTGCTTCCTTCTTTCCCGGCTGTCACACCTTCAATCAACGGATAACGTGCAGTAAGAGGTGAATCATCTTCCACACTGCTTATCCCTTTGAAATAACCATATACCCTGATTTTCTCACCCTCGTCCACATCAGGCATATAATTTTCAGCTGTCTGCGGATACTCGGCATTATAAGAAATCAGATAGAAATTTCCCTGCGCATCCTTTACTTTCCATTCTGCCCTCAGTTCTGTCTCAATCTCTTCATTATCTGAATCATCCTCTTCACTGATTACGACCTCCCTGAGTGTCTTCTCCTCGACCTGACAATCAAGAGCGATCTCCTCATAAGCATGCTCATCCGGATCGTAGATCAGATCTGCATAGGAGAATTCTTTCGCATCTGCCAGAATGTCGGAAACACGGATACCCTTATAGTATCTGTCATATCCTGTAATACTGTCATCCTCCGTGCTGTACAGGATCGAAACGCCACAGGGAATATCCTTACGGAAGGATACCTTCTCATAGGTGTCGCTTCCTCCCGTTTTTACTACAAAATCACCATGCTTTGTATTATTCATGAACTTCCCCTGATAGGAAATATCCTCACTGATATTCGTAAAGGTGCCTTTTCCTGCCAGTCTTCCCTCTTTCCAGCTTCCGGTATAGGAGACTTCATCCAGTTCCTTTCCGTCTCTCATCACATGTCCCTGAAAGGTTCCCTTCCCATAAGGTCTTCCATTTTCCATCTCACCGGTGTAGGTTCCCGAACATATCGTACCGCCCCAGTAGAAAGAATGACTCACACTGGGCTGTGCCTCTCCCTGGTTCCGGGAGCAGCCCACAGTCAGGAGCAGAGCCAGGCCTATCAGTGAAACCGCTTTTCTTTTTTTCAAATTCTTACACCTCATTTACAAGTTAAAGATGAGCCAAGGGACAAATGGACATAAAATACATGCTTGCATGTATTTTTATGTCTATGGGTCCCGCAAAACATGAGCAAGTAGCCATTTTTCGAAGAAAAATGAGCGGATTGCGAATGTTTTCGTCGATTTTGAGAGTGCGAAGCACGGTAAAATCGACGTAAGGCTCAATTGTTGGGCAACTCTTAAAGATGATGTTGGGGTCAAACTAAAGCAATTATATAACAAGTATTTCCCTACGTCAACGTCTTGCCCTGCAACTATCTATGAGATCCTTTCCAATCCCCAGTACCAGTCCGGACAGTTTTGCAAATTCTTTTGCATACAGCAGTGTCAGAACAGCCATAAGCAATGCCATACATCCCATGCGCATCCACTGCTGTTCACTGAGAAACATATTCGCAACACAGGCTGCAAGCATAAGAATCAGTGCCGTAACACTTCTTTTATAGGAAGTGACACATTTGTAATACTTTTCTCCCAGTACGCTGCGGATCGCCAGGTATACCAGCCCGGCCATTGCTGAAGATACTGCAGCTCCCAGAGACCCCAGCCTCGGGATCAAAAGCCAGCATCCTGCAACATTTACGATCAGTGAGCCGAGGATAAAGATAATGTTTAACTGCGTCTTTTTTGCAATCGCTATCCCTACACCTGTACTCTCAGAAATCGTATAGCAGATCGGAGCAATCAGAAGAAATGCAAAAAAGGTTTTCGAGGAACGATAAGACTCTCCAAGCAGCAGGAAAATAATATCCTGAAAGAATAGAATTGCCATACCAAATAATATCATAATATATGTGATGTAATTATGAACAGCGCTGATTTTTTTCTGCTCTGTTTTGTAGTTTTCATAAACAAAGGCCGTCCAGTACATATTAAATCCCGTCTGAATCAGACTGATCAGCGAAGCGATCGAAACTGCTGAAGAGTAGACCCCCAGGGCTGTGAAGGTCAGTTTCTGCTTGATCAGAAGATTGGAAATTGACGTATTCAGCCAGGCAATGATAGAAGCAGGCATGAGCGGCAGTCCGAATTTCATCATGACCTTAACCACATTCTGATCATATACCAGCTCCTTCCGTGAGGAAACACGTGCTTCCTTCTGAATAAACCAGTATACAAGCATCAGCAGGAATGTCAATCCTGTATTGAATAACACTGCACTGTAATAGGTGGTATCCCACCCAGCACAGACAATATAGGCCACTTTCGTACAGATCACAATCAGCAGTGACTGAATCGAAAACCGGATGCAGTCCTGCCTCATCCTGTAATTGAGATTATAGAGCCTCAATATTGCCGTTGCATAGATACATACCGCCAGGCACAGAAAGATGATACTTTTGTTCTCTCCTACCACTTCAAAGGCAATCTCCTGGCGAAACGGCGATAAGACAAGCACCGCAACAGCTGTGAGAATCGTAGTCACGACCAGTGAATAGCTGAAGATCAGCCGGTTATCCCTGCCATGGATTCCCTCATAATAAAAACGTGTATAGGTCTGATCCAGTCCGCACAGTACAATGGTCATTCCCAGATTTACCACGGTTGTGAACATATTGATTTTTCCCATGGCATCCGGATCGAAAACTCTTGTTATGATTGGAATCGTAAAAAAACTGATAACAAACCCGATCCAGGTACTCATGGAAAAACCTACCATATTTTTTATAAAACTTTTTGCATCTATTTTACCAGCCAAATCATTCACCATCCTCTATCTCATGATTGATCCGATCGTTTCACTTCTGAATCATTTTCTCACAGCAGCCTGCCTCCGAGTGCCAGTCCCCAGATCGCAGCTGTCTGAAACACCCAGGCGGAACCGCATACCACTTTCGCCAGTGTCTGCCCGCTGATCTGAACACGGATCTTCATGTTTGTCACCAGCAGTGCGCCAAGATAAAGCAGCGGCAGATAATACCTCGCCTGAACACCTGCAATCTCCATCGCTCCCACAGGTGTAAAGCTCAGATACAGAGCCGTCCAGATCAACAATATGATCACTGCAAAAATCCCCCACATCAGGACTCTCTTCCACAGCCCGCAGAGGGCGATCCTTTCATTTCCCTCCTCCTTCTGAAAGAGCAGCAGGGTCATGACCGGCAGCAGGAGAACACACCACTTATCCTTAAGAACGCCCATAGAAGAATAATTCAGCAGCATCAGATTTCCAAAAAAGTAATGGTCCGTCTCGACGTTTCCCAGATTCCGGAAATTGTCCAGTGAAAATACACTGCCAACCATCAGCTTCACACTCTCCCACGGATGCTTTACCATGGAAATCACCTGCCTCACTGCACTGGTGTCTCCCCCTCTGGAATCTCCTCCATAAGAAAGATTTCCCGCCAGTACATTGGTCAGTACCGGCAGCACGAAGGTCAGCATGACAAGTACAAAGGCCAGCAGTACGCCGGCTCCGATCATACGTTTTACTTTCTTCGGCATTTTCTGAAGCTGGGGAATCAGGATCAGAAGCAGGATCACCGGAATGTAGACAGCCTTCGAAAGACATCCCAGCACAAACAGAACAGCCGCACCTGCGATCGATGGAATATGGCAGTTTTCTCCTCCAAAAAAAGTCTCACGGCACCAGAGTACACAGCCAAGCGTTACGAAGGAAAAGACAATGCTGTCATACGTATAGGAGCATGCCTGAAACAGTGCGGTCGGCATCATGGCAATAAATGCCAGAAACAGCTTTTTGTTCTTTGCCAGCCTTATCGCCATAAACATCACAGTCACATACAGGAACAGATTTCCCAGCTTCCCGAAAGCAAACAATACGGTAAAAGGCAGACCAATCAGCTTCCCGACCGCAAGGAACAATGCCATGGGAAGATATACCAGATACTGATAGGAAACAAACAGAGAATCTCTGCTCTCCTCTTCCACGATCTCATGATCGTTCTGATTCATATACTCCCTCAGCTGCGCGAACTCTGCCTTTGTGTTGCAATTGAAATTCGTTCTGTCTGCAATCTTCTGCGCTGACAGGGTCCACCGGACGGTGCGTCCGCCGGCAATGCTATAAGACCTTTTGAAATGGATCTGTTCGTCCCAGGAATTACACATGGGCTGTGCCAGAGAGATCAGCAGGATGCCAAAGCTCAATGCAAAGACTGCAAAATACCATTCGATTTTTTTTAAAAAAGATTTTTCAAATAATACACAGTAAAGCAGGGCCAGCGCTATCAATACAAACAGCATCCGGAATTTATTCAGTTCAAAGCGATTGGAAAGCCAGATCCCTGTAAGCTCCATGCCCTCCGTTTTTTTCATCGTGATTCTCAGTGACGTGACTTCTCTCTCCAGATTGGTACTGTATTCTGTGAAATACGTGTCCACGGTATCGCTGTAATTTCCAGTTTCCTTCTTCCCGAAGCCGTTAATTTCTCCTGTACGGATCCTGTAAATGGAACGCTCAGGAAACGTGCCTCTCAGGCTGATCTGCTTTACATAGATCCTGCCTTCCGGTCTGAACAGCACCTGATATTTTTCTGCTCCGTCATCTTCGATCACGCTGATCTGACCACTGAGATCCAGCCCATCATATCCTCCCCTCAAGGCATGGATATTAGCGATCAGCTCCACGCTGAACGTAACAAGCAGGATCATGACAACTGCGATGACTCTTTGATACTTCTTTAATCTGTTTAATAATGCACTCAAATCCATTCTCCTCAATCGCTCTGCTTACTCTTTGTACTTCCCTGCAAGCTCCTGAAGCTCCCTCGCTCTTGCCTCAAAGGAATACGTTGTCCGGATCAGCTCCCACTGCTTCTTTACACACTCTTTTACCGAAGCATAGTCATTTTCCAGATGTCTTACACAGTCCTCAAATTCTTCCCTGTTACTGTAATACAGCACTGCATCCGGGAAAATCTCTTTTAACTCTTCACATCCATCGGATATTACCGGTAATCCACAGGCCAGCGCATCAAAGATCCGGTTATTCACAAACTGGTAATCCAGCATGTCCTGCCAGTGATCATTTAAGGTGGCCTTTGCCGACCGGTACAGATCTGGAATCGCATCATTGTCAATAAACGGTGCCTGGATCCGGTCCATATGTCCGCTGAGGATCCTGTTCCATCCGCTGCCCCACATCCGGAAGGGAAGACGGTCCTCAATCGCCCACATCACACAGCTTCTGGCGATCCCTCTGGAGTTTCCGATAAAAATATAATCCCTGTCTGAAGTATCCTCCATCCCCGTATCCGGGTAAAACAGCTCCGTATCTGTACACTGTAAAAGAGGCACTACAGGAACGGATACCTTCTCCTGAAGCTTTTTCGCATAATAGCGGGAAGCTACACAAACCACATCATACAGCTCGTACTCCTCAGGCGTAACCATGTCCGGGTGGCTGATATTCCACATCACATACAGGCACTTCTCATTTCGCCTGTCCGGACGATAAAAGAGACATCCACGGAGCACCAGTACCACATCTGCCCCTGATTCACAGCCCCAGTCCTCTCTTGTATCCAGCAACACATAGATTCCCAGCCGCTCCAGGTATTTTTTCAGAGACCGGGCATAATAGTAGTCTCCCCAGCGTGCCCTCGACTCATCCTCCGGTGCCGGACATTTGATGACCCATACCGGGCGTCCGGCTGCCAGACGCTTCGTCTCCGCAGCCACTTTTCCCCAGTCATCTCTCCGCTTCCATTCCCTGTCGATCTGCTGTCTGATGTTTTCAATGGCTTTCGCCTGTGCTTTATCACTTTTCTTCAGTTCCTCCAGAAGCTTCCGGATCTCCTGCTGCTCCCGCAGAATCTGTTCATAATCTCCATTTGCGGATGTAAAACGTCGGATAACTTTTTTCAGCCTGCTTCCTATCCCCATACGTTCCCCTTTCTTCCTGTCGCTTTCTTCTCAATCCTCTTAAGACCATCACTTTTTCAAATGTGTTTAATTTCTTCTTTTCTGCCTCTCCATCACCTTATTTACAATAAAGGCTATCCCGATCAGTGCCAGCTCAGACACGGTCATCCAGAGCCTGGACACGATGGATATGATCACCGCATATTCCTCCGGCATGATCAGTCCGAGTCCCAGCACCAGGATTCCCTCTCTGACACCCAGCCCCGATGGTGCAAAGATTGCAAGGATACCGATGATACACGACAGACCAAAGATTCCGGCTGTGTAAAGCAGCTCCGAAGCGGGGATCGGGTAGATGGAACAGGTCAGCATATAGAAACCGATTCCAACGATGATCCAGTTTAAGATAAATAAAACAACTACCTTTAACATCTCCGGATAAGTGATCGGTATCACCAGATCCTTCTTTTTAATGATCTTCTCTGCAAATTTCAGAAAGAAATTAATGATCTTCGGGTTTATACAGATAAAAAACACGATGACCAGCACAACGGTTGCCCATTGATAATCCGCCAGAATGTCATTCGGAAAGAATAAAAGAGAGATCAGAAACAGGAAGGCCGCTCCCAGCAGAGTACAGATGTTTTCCAGGAAAAAGCAGATCGTTACCTTCCGGATCGGAGCCCCCGCCTCCTCATAAGCCGGAATCCTGGCCAGCAGCATAAATACTTTTCCCGGAATATACTTTCCCAGAATTGAATACAGATATGCCGTAATTGCCTTAAAATATCTGATCCCGCAGTGATTCAGCCTGGTCATATAGTGCCACAGGGAAGCCAGGGTAATCTTGTATAAGAAGTAAAATCCCACCGCCCCTGCAAAAACCATCCAGTTGATGTCTACGTCCAGATTTTTATAGCTGTCCGCATTTTTGTAAAAATAGCGTGCCAGGAAAATCACTACAAGAACCAGAAAACCGTATTTCAGGATTTTCATCCCTTTCTTCTTCTGTGATGCTTTTCCTGTCTCTTCGTCCTTCTCCTGAACTTCGGGAGAGTCCTGACGAACGCTTCCCTCAGTCACTCTCTCCTCTTCTCTCTTAACTATTTCCTTATGATCTATCATATACTCTCAGCCTTTTCTTTTTTCTGTTAAAAACTCAAAAGCACACGGATGAAGCACATATAGTAATAAATAACAATATGTGGAATCTTCCTCAGTCTGTCGTAATGCTCTTCCGAATACTTCTGATTCTTCCTTGCCAGATAAAATGCCAGCTTATGGTTCCAGCGGCATTTATCATCTGCTGTCAATGTTATTTCTCTGCCCTGTCTGCTTAAGTATTTCTGCTTTGCAGGTGCACAGGTAAACTTAAAGACAAGCGCCCTCTTCTGGCTGCGTACCATATCCCGGTCACTGATGTGGGAATCTGTGATCGCCCCTGCATCAACAGCTAAGCGGTACATCTCCCATGCCCTCTCATTCCGGATCACACAGCTGGTATGCTTGATGGGATTTCCCTTCATTTCCTTTAACCAGATATCACCAAAGCTGATATCCGATGCAAACGCAAAATGATCCTGACAGGTCATGCATCTTCCTTTTTCAAAGAAATAAGCATTCTTATAGGCGCAGATCGTCTTTGTGTAGGAAAAGGTCTTCTCACTGCCATCCTCATAGACAACGGAGGACAGCCCTCTCCAGTGCCCTCTCCGGTAATACAGGCGCTTTGCCCCGTCCAGGCTGATCCCGGACTGCTCCAGGGACAGAAGCGTCGCTTTGTCTGAGTGATTTCCACTGCAGTAGAGGCCCAGCTTCAGGACAATCTTTCTTCGCAGCTGCTCATCCTTCTCCATCAGCTTTGTCAGTCCCTGCAGCATACAGGGTGTCATGACCACGGCAACCCTGCCGTCAAACGCTCTCACCAGATCCACATGCTTCAGGAGTGGAATGTTCATATATACACTGGAGGATGCACTGCGGATCTCCTCCTCTGTCGTGGCAATAAAGGTGCGATATCCCAGTTTTCCGTCTGCGATCTGCGTCTTCGTCACCCACGCACCGTCGATCTGCCCGTTCTTCAGCAAATGGCAGAGAAGCGCTGTAACCATGCCGCCGGAAGCGGCATTCTCACGGATCGTCTCATCGCTGGCATAGCCCTTTCGGCAGGCCACATGTGTACCCAGATATTTATCGGGATCCTTATCATCCAGAATCTTCTTCTTTGACGATGGCTTTCCCGTGATCTCATCGATCACTTCCCCGGCATAGACGATATTCTTTCTGGAGCTTTCCATAACCGCGTCGTAGTTTTCTTCAATATTCTTCCGGATCTCGTCCTCAGCCTTTACAAATTTATAAAATTCCTGCTCCAGAGATTCTGCCGTCAGGTTGGAAAAATCGATGGCATACTGCCCCAGATGAAAGAAATCCAGCACTTCCTGATACTTGTGGCTCCATCCCACCAGAAGCACAGGGACCTTCTTCTCCAGCGCACCAATCATCGCATGGAATCTGGACGCCACCAGGAAACGGCATTTTCCGATATAGGCACGGATCTCCTCTGCCTCCATCTCCCTGTGATACCAGCGCACCATATCCTTATTTTTTACACCCTCATAGACAGCATCACAGATCATCAGGTCATTGTTCCTTGGCTTCTGGCTGTTGATTCTTGCACCGTTTGCGATGATCAGCACCCGGTAGCCCGCCTGATTCAGCTTCCCGATGAAATCGATCATGATTCCCCTGTAATCGATATTCAGCTTATTGCATTTTTTCTCCACAACAGAACTGATGGAAAGTCCGACCAGCCGGTTCTTCTCCCGGTCGGCACTGTCACAGCCTTCATAAAACGCATCCTTTCTGCACACCTCATCCACCATGCGGTCACACCGCTCATCATCGGCCATGGTAAAGGCTCCGTCCGCGCAGAGCTTTACATTTTTCTCAACTCCGATGGATCTGAGATTCTCAAGGGTGCCCTCTCCTCTGGCACAGATCAGCTTCATCTTCGGCAGGATCCATTTCGCCAGAAAACGGTTGGTGAAGGAATGGAAGGTTCCCATCGCCTGGGAATACTTCATCACCGGCGTCCCCATCAGCATCGGAACAGCCGCACACACAAAGGCATAGGTATTCATCACAAAACCGCGGCTGTCCACAAAGGAGATCCCCGCCTCATCCAGCACCACATCCGTCTGTGAATACGCCTTCAATATCTTATTCTTCAGCAGCAGCTTTTTCACCGGCGGGCACCAGCTAAACAGCTTATAAAGCACTGCAAGCGGAAACGCAACAAAAAGCAGTTGTTCCGGTTTGCAGGGAACGATTTTAATAAAATCCCACGGAATCTGCTTTCTGTCTTCGGAAGGGTAGACTGACATCAGATGGATGTTCAGTCTTTCCCCGTATCTGTCATGTAATTGTCTGATCGAACTCTGAAGCATCGCTGCCGCTCCCTTGTTTCCGCTGTAGCTGGCGGCAGTGATGGCGATTACTATATCTCTCATTCTTTCCTCCCGGATCACTGTTTCCCGTGAATCAGGTAATCATAATGGCTTTCTTAACGAATAACCCTGGCATAGATGTTCCTGCTATCTCTTATGTTCATTTGTTCCCCGGCTCATCATAATCCAGCTTACGCACATGATACTGGATATCCTCAAGAAGCTTTCTGTTGGCAGCAATAATATCTGCCTGCAGACCGATCACTCCTGTCATAAATCCCATCATCATCAGTGTACTTGCCAGAATCAGGGACTGGATATGGCCTGCACCTGACCCCATGCAGAAATAAACGAGAAAACGGATCCCGATAGCTATCCCGAACAGAAGGAAGATTCCTCCGATGATAAAGAAAAACCGCAGAGGCTTGTACATCATAAAGGAACGTATGATCGTTACCATCGACCGCTTTACATAGCCGAACATACTGGAAAACAGCCTGGATTTCCGAAGCTCCGGATTCGTCCGGATCGGTACCGATTCCATGGCAATCTTGTTTCTTCCTGCCTGCACGATCGTCTCCAGGGTATATGTATACTCATTGGTCACATTCAGACGCATAGCCGCATCCCGGCTGTATGCACGAAATCCGCTGGGTGCGTCCGGAATATCCGTCTTAGATGCCACGCGCACCGTCCAGCTTCCCAGATGCTGCAGCTTTTTCTTTAATGGTGAGAAATGCTCTGTATCATCAATCGGTCTCTCTCCGATCACGATATCTGCCTTTTCCTCCAGGATCGGGCGGACCAGCTTCTCAATATCGTCACCATTATACTGGTTATCTGCATCTGTATTTACGATAATATCGGCTCCGTTCCTCAGGCACGCATCAATACCTGCCATAAATCCCTTCGCCAGACCCTTATTCTTCTTAAAATTCACTACATAATGGACGCCCCAGTTCTTCGCCACCTTCACCGTGTCGTCCTTACTGCCGTCATTGATGATCAGATATTCGATCTCATCAATACCATCGATATGCTTCGGCAGATCGTTTAACGCAATCTCCAGCGTCTCTGCCTCGTTATAACATGGAATCTGTATAATCAGCTTCATCTTCTTCTCCTATTATTCTCCGGAATCCTTTACAATGTTGTAATCTTATTTATCTTACTATCAATAATTTGCAAAGTCAACCGCATTTGGCTGGATAATCGTTACTGGTCACGGAGTGAACCGTAACGGATACTCTCCGTAAACTCCACCCCGTACTCCTTCATCATGTCCACATACCTCTCACCTTTGACATAGACACACTCATCCACATCCAGCACTGCAAACTGATACCCCTCTTTCAGAAACTTTTTATAATCCTGCTTTGAACAGAATACCACAGCCTCCTCCACAGATGCCTCCGGCTCACCGGGAATCATCCGATGACGGTTCAGCAGAAACTGGTAGGTATACAAAGGCTTCTGGGACTGGCCTGCCCGGTATCCCGTCACATAGATTTCTTCCGGAAGTTCATACCCGGCCTTCTCCATACCGCTGATCAGCTCATAGCCCGCCGATGCCTTTTCATTGTAACGTGAAATGTTTGATCCATCATAATATATGCCATTATAAACATACTGATAAACCAAAAGTCCCAGAAGAACCGCCATCAGAACAGATCTCTTTCCTTTGCACAGACAGAAAAACATCACCAGAAAGCTGATACCACTCACCAGCACGCCTGCCAGATAGACACGGCACCGCATGGGATCATCAAAGCTTCTGTGCAGCCCGAAAGGCCAGTACACCTCCGAGGCCACCATATTTTTTGAGATATGAGGCAGCACCACGCACAAAAACAGAAGCTGCATACCTGCAAACACGGCAAAGACGGCCGGCAGATATTTTTTCAGATACGTCCGGTAATGGTAAAGATATCCCATCCCCGCCAGGAAAAACGGTCCCATATAGGCACCATAATAGCGGAAATAGGTGAATGCCTTATACCCGTAGGCACCCGACTCATAGGGGGTCTCCGTCAGTGCCTCCTGCACACGGAACAGCCATGTAATGCTCTGTGCCAGGATCGTGGCGCCGATGCACATCATGAAAAAGGTTCCGCATACCAGCAGATACGGCTTGACCTGTAGCTGCTCCTGATTCTCTGTCACAGGCCTTTTCTTCTTCACAAAAATATCTTTCCCGTTGGTACAGATATAAATGACAAGCAGGGTAATGGCAATTGCTGCAAATCCTCCGGTAAAGATCACACTTGTATGTACCTGCCCGAGTACGGTGGAAAACCACCCCTGCCAGGATGTGGGGGAAAGGAGCAATTCTTTAGACAGATTCAGCTTTACTGCCGTATTTTTCAGCTCCACTCCCTCATGCCACAGCCAGAGAGTCGTCTTTGACCAGTAGATAAATCTTCCTGCCAGCCAATAGCCCGCCACACCGGAAAGAAGCGCCGGAAGCTTTGCCACCAGCCATTTCTTATACAGAAGGAAATACAGGATCACCAGCAGAACCAGAGCGATCCACAGCGTCTTTGCTCTGGTATGCAGCGTCAGGCTGTAGGATAAGAGCACCATCAGAACCACCGAGTATATGGCTTTTATGCGGTAATTCTGCTCTTCCTTACGGCTTTCCATAACCAGACGGCACAGAACCAGGGCCACCAGCCAGGAGACCAGTACCAGCATGTGCTCGTTGTAGACAAGCATTGCCCGGTTTACCATAAGAAAGGCTGCCGCCAGGGAAGCCAGGCACCGGAATCCCCTGTCCCGTATATTCAGATATTTTCTCATGATCTGGCACGCCACAGGTGCCACAAGGCTCTGCAGGACCGCACAGAAGACAAGGCATGCACGGTACAGGACCACAGGATCTTTGATCAGCTTAAAAAGCGGCGCCATCAGAATGGTCATTCCGCCTCCATAATAGTGGTTTCCAAATTCCGTTGCTTTCGTCCAGTCAAGCCCTGCCATATAAGCTCCCGCCGACATGGTTGACAGCTCATCCATAGGCGTCCGTACAGGATCTGCCACAGTAAAGATCAGGATCAGCCTGGGCAGCATGGCGGCCAGAAACAGAAGCATCAGTTCGATATCATATCTGGATTTTTGATTCTCTTTCAAAATAGTTCCTCCCTGTCAGCGCTTTAATATTTTCTTTAACAGCGGCTTGATCCTGCTGCGAAACGCATATTCCGCACAGGAACGGTTTCTTCCCCAGAAGCTTGCCGCCTTCGCGCCGATTCCGGGAGCTTTGCTCTTTTTCACACCGGCCAGGGCTTCGGAAAGCCATGTCCTTGAGAATTCCCTCTGCTCTTTCAGGATCTCATCCACCTTCGTATAATCAACAGAGGTAAGGAGTGCATCCTTTCGCAGAATCTCTCCCGCATCTGCCACATACCGGTCCGTCAATCCCAGCGTACCCAGAAGCGATTCAAATCTGGATGTGCCCCGCCCCGGATTTCCGATGGCGATAAATGGCTTATGAAAGAGGATCGCCATGCAGGTTCCGTGGAAGGAATCGGTAATGACAAAGTCACTGTTTTTAAAATAATACAGCCAGTCCTCCACCTGCAGATTTTCAATCGTATTGTCCAGATCCAGCCGTTTTTTATTGGCCTCAAATTTATTGTACCAGCCATCCAGCATATTCACCAGCTTCTTCCCCTGCTTCTTTGATACGTGGAGCAGCGCCTCTCTCTTCTCCGGTGTGGGATCGAGAATATAAGTGGCAATAAACGGTTCTTTTTCCTCCTTATCCGATCTTTCTGTCAGGTCCCCGAGCACATGCGGCTCACACATCAGCACCGGATCGAGCACATGCGTAGCCTCCATCCCGAAGGTTTTTCTGCAGATCTCCACTCCCTCTGCCTCCCGGACAGAAATGGCATCCATCCGCCGCATACAGCGGACAGCCTCCTTCGCATAGGCGCGCGGCGCCAGGAATTTTCCCGAGCCAAAAGAGGTGGCATAAGCGATCTTTTTCTTTGTATCATCTGCAAAATCAAGAAAATAACTGTGCCCGAAGATTTTCGTCACACCATAATTCCAGATCTGGTCAGATCCCAGTACGAAGGTATCGCACATCTGATTCAGCTCACTGATCTCTGATACGTGATACGATTTGCTGATCTGATAGTGTTCTTCGGCAAAACGGATGGAATGACGTCCTTTCATTCTGCCGTCATCCGGTTTCAGCCTTGGCTGATGAACCATCAGCACACGATATCCCATAGCTTCAATTGTCTGTTCCAGTGCATAATAGGTTGCAATACTCCCATAATTACAGCCAAACCACACACCCAGTATTCCCACATCATAATGTTCCATTTTCTTTCCTCTGTACAGCAGTTCTTCTGCATGGATCTGCTGCTCTCTTTTCTTGTATACAGCCAGTATAAGTCACTTAAGATATTTAAATTATCCTATACTGGTCAGTTACGTTTGCATTCTTTTTACGGTCATCCTCTCAGTTTCTTTGCCATGGTTATGACGGAGGACGGAAGCTTTCGCTTCAGCCACTGTTTTGCGGCTGCCTTCTTTGAAAATTTCTGTCCGCTTGCCAGTTCTACCGCCTTTTTAAAGGACTGCTTCCGGTTTTCCTCAAAAAACCGTTCTCTTCCCTCCGGTATCCTGATCTTACTGCGGAACCGGTTATGCTTCAGGGTGAATTCCAGAGGGACAGGTTCACAGAACTGCAGGCGGGGGCGTATGTTCTCCCAGGCTCTTTCTCCCTTTTCACTGTTGACCAGTACAAGAGAGATCCCCTTTGCGTCCGGAAATTCCGGATTGAATTTGTCTATATGCCAGAAATCTCCCAGTGTCAGATCACCCTGGCGGGGTGTCGGTGCAAAACTGCATTCGCCGCAGGAGCTTCGCAGCATAAGGGATGTGTGAAATGCCCTTTCATAGGCATCATTCTCCCGGTTTCCGACGATCCTTTTTCCATTTTTCAGAGTTGCGATGCAATGGTTACAGTTATGGCCGAACTCCTTGGTACGAAACTGGAAATCAGCCAGCTCTTTGCCATAGGTTTCTTTACGGTATTTCCGGAAAACTCCCGGTGAAGGTACCCCGTGGCACACCACATCGATCGTCAGAAGATTCTCATACTCCTTGTGGAGATATCCTTTCAGGCCTGCCACCTGGCAGGGTACACCGCTGAAAAAGACCTGATTTCCCGCATCCAGAAGCTTCTTAACCTCACGGTAGGAGGTTCCGATTCTGCTCTGGATATATTTGGAGCCGCGCATCTTCTCCAGTCCGGCCTTCTCATTGATGATTCTGTGCTCTGCCGAAAAGTCCTCATCCATCACCACTCCACAGACATATCCGCCATTTTCCAGAACCGCCTCTGCCAGCAGCGTAAAAATTCCTCCGGAGGAGCTTTTCATCCGGATCTCATCCGGTCCGTAGGCTGCATAGCAGGCAGGATCCTTCCTGTTCGGGTGCCCGGGTGTCAGTTCCGGACAGGCCCGGACACACTTTCCACAGTTGATACAGACCTCTTCTTTCACAGACGGATACAGGAATCCGTCTTCATTTTCTTTCATCTCTATGGCATTTACCGGACAGCTGTTAAAACATGCCGCACATCCGCAGCAGCGCGCATCCGGCAATATCCGAATATTCTTACATTCCACGGTCATTTCTCTTCTCCCGTCTTTATGTTACTTCTTCATCTCCGTTCCACTTCGGTCGGTGCAAAACGTGTGCCACTGGCAAACTGCAGCCGCCGGAGGCTTTATCTTGAAAAGAGATTGGACTCCCACCAATACAAGCTACTTCAATTCTTTCTTTACAAGTGCAAGAGCCGCCTCGATGGTCTTGTCCATATCATAGTATTTGTAGTTTCCAAGCCGTCCTCCGAAGATCACCTTCTCTTCCTGATCCGCCAGTTCCCGGTACCTCGCAAACAGACTGTTATTTTTCTCATCATTGATCGGATAATACGGTTCGATCCCCGGCTTCCACTCAGAGGAATACTCCTTTGAAATGATTGTGAACGGCTGTTTTCCAAATTCAAAATGCTTATGCTCGATAATTCTTGTATAAGGCACTTCCTTCGAAGTATAGTTTACCACGGCATTGCCCTGATAATTCTCCATCTCCAGCCTCTCCGTCTCAAAACGCACCGTGCGGTACTGAAGTGTTCCCAGCTGATAGCCATAGAATTCATCGATCATTCCGGTAAACAGTATCTTATCGGCAGGCTTCTCACACTCTTTGATCAGTTCGAAGTAATCGGTGTTCAGACGTACCTCGATCCCGTCAAGCATCTTCTCCACAATTCTGGTATACCCGCCCATGGGAATTCCCTGATAACGGTCATTAAAATAATTATTGTCATACATGAAACGGAACGGAAGCCTCCGGATGATAAATGCCGGGAGCTCCGTACAGGGACGTCCCCACTGTTTTTCTGTGTATTCCTTGATCAGCTTCTCATATACGTCTCTTCCGGCCAGTGAAAGAGCCTGCTCCTCCAGATTCTTCGGCTCCTCGATATGAAGCTCTGCCCGCTGCTCATCAATCTTTGCCTTTGCCTCTGCCGGTGTCTTCACCCCCCACATCTTACTGAAGGTATTCATATTGAACGGAAGGTTGTAGATCTCATCCTTATAGATCGCCATCGGGGAATTCACATAATTGTTAAATTCTGCAAACTGATTGATATAGTCCCACACTTCCTTATTGCTGGTATGGAAAATATGCGCCCCGTACCGGTGTACATGAATACCGTCCACATTTTCACAGTACACATTTCCGGCAATGTGATCTCTCTTATCAATGACAAGGCAGGTTTTTCCGGCCTTCTTTGCCTCATGGGCAAATACGGCACCGTAAAGTCCCGCTCCTACTACCAGATAATCATATTTCATAGTGGCCTCCTTTATCGTTTCCTTATTGTTATCTCTTTATTTTTCTGTATACCGCCCGCAGGATCCGGTAACACCACGCAACAAGATCGCGGAGCGGTCTTTTTTTCGGTATATATGCATTCCCTTTTTCTCCTGTCGGCAGCACCGGTGCTGTCAGTGCTTCGGACAGCCAGGCAAGAGAGCGCTCCTTCTCACGTTCCAGGATCCGTCTCACCCGCTCATAATCCACCGGTTCCAGAAGATCGGGCCGTTCCTGAATCTGATCCGGATCTGTAACGAACCGGTTGCGAAGCCCGAATACCTCACCCAGAGATTCAAACCTTGACTTTCCTCTCCCCTCATTTTCCATACAGACAAACGGCTTCTCGTTTATGATGGCAAAGCTTGCACCATGGCAGGAATCCGTGATCAGATAACTGCAATTTTCGATATAATACAGCCAGTCCTCCACCTGCATGTTTTCCACCACCGGAGACATGCCAAGCTTCTCTTTGTTTTCTTCAAAATGAGGCAGCGTTCCGTCCAGAAGAATGACCAGCGGAAGGCCCAGCTTCTTTGAAAGATACTGTGCCGCTGCCCTTTTTTCCGGATTCCCATCCAGGATATATGCCGCGATATATTCCCCTTTTACCAGAGGATGACGCTTCGCACGGGACTTTTCGGCCAGCTCCCTGTAGATCTGCTGATCAATGATAAACACCGGATCGAGTACGCGCTCCGCTTTCAGTCCAAACGTCCGGTTCACCACTCCGACGGCGTCCTTTTCTCTTACTGAAATGCGGTCAAATTTTTCCAGATATTTTTTCGTTTCTGCTATATCCTCCTCCGGTGCAAAATATCCCGGATGCCCAAAGGATGCTGCATAGGAAAGCCTGCGTTTCCCGTCATCAAGGAAATGAAAGAACATGGCACCATGATAATGCCTGCAGATTCCATAATTCCATACCTGATCCGATCCCATCACAAAAGTGTCTGCATATGCATTTAGCTCCCGCATTTCACGGAAGCCAAAAACAGGCGTAATCGCCTCATAATGTTCTTTTGCAAATCGTCTGCCATGGGAATGGAAGATCGGTGCGTCCGGCGGAAAACCGGGACGGTCAATGAAGGTAACCGAATATCCCATGTTCTTTATGGCACGGTAAAGGGCATAATAAGTCATAATACTGCCATAATTCCAGCTCCACCACAAGCCGAAAATCGCCACATCTTTTTTTTCAATCTTTTTCTCCAAAACACTGCTCCTTTACACATCATTTATCCTGCGGCAGGTACCCCTGAACAGTCCCTCAGATCTCCAGGTATTCTCTCCAGAAATCGAGACTGATCATATCGTGGAAACGGTCAGCATACGTTTTTTTCGCCGCCTCATACTCTTTATCAATCCGGCGCATGATCTTAAACAGGTCACGATAGCACTGCAGCATCCGCTTAAAGCTCCTCTTTGTGGATACGGAGTTGCCTGCCGCATCTGTCATGATTGCCTCAGAAAGGCGGAACATTTTATAAATATTATTGTAGGGCGGCACCACCGGAACCTTATCCTTTTTCGACGGCAGGATATAACCATTGATGAACAGAAGATGGATCAGCTTTTTCCACACCGGTATATAATCCGACTTGTCCGGTGTGATCAGCTTCTCCCAGTTATAATCCTCTTCTGTAATACCTTTGTAGCCGATATACTCTTCTTTGGGCTTTGCCTTATAGTTCAGCTCGCAGATCTCTGCGTGCAGGGCCACCGGCTCCTGCTGCATGAACCAGTCTGCACCCTTCAGGAAATCCTCCACGCCCCGGATATTCATATCCACATACTGATACCGGTATTTGGCAATATTGGAGCTTGCCCATTTCAGGAGCATCTTCTTCATTCGTTTTGCGCCGTATCCCGGACAGTGGATTGCATTTACGATACAGTGATTCCGGATATCATAGTATTCCATCGGCCCGGAAACCTTATTTTCAAATGCCTCGTGCCACACACCCACACCATTCAGATAGATGAATCCCTTTCCGGTCCTTAAACCATACTCCACATCGTCCCTGTGGATAAACAGCGGCAACGGCAGATTATCTTTACTGATCACTGACAGTGGAATACAGCAATACCACCATCCCGCATACTCCACCTTCTCGGATTCATCTTCATTGAGCAGCAGCACCTTCACGTCACGGAGATCCACCTTATGCTTCAATGCCTGGATACCTCCCTCATTCCACTGGGCGCCCTCCTCATACTGAAGATAAGGCTTATTCAGCTGAATGATGGATCCTGCCAGCGTATAATCTTTGTACTCTTCCTTTAGTACCGAAAGGAAGGTATAGGTCGTCTCCAGACTGCCCGGCTCGATCATGGCATCATCATCCATAAGAAGCACATGGCTGATATCGCGTTCCTTCGCACGGCTCATCGCCTCGATAATGCCCCTGGTAAAACCACCGACACCGCCGGCATTCTTGTTTGGTGTGATCTTCACAATCGTTCCATCTGCCACCGACGGATCCAGTGTCTTTGCATTATCTGATATATGCACATAGAGATGACGGTACAGCGGTGAATCCGGATTCTCCAGAATCTGCTCCTTTAAAAGCTTCAGGTTGCGGTAAACGTATTCTTCTCTCTTAAAGGTACAGATATCGACCATAAGATTTACCTTCATATCAGAAGGCATAAGATTCTCGGAAAGATATCTGCCACCGAAAAGCACACTGCCCTCCGCAAGGGACTGGCACCTGAAAAAGAGCATCCCCTCATCCCTGTTTTCGCCGAGATCAAGCAGGACACTTCCTCTTTCGGGCAGGGAAACCTCACGGCACTCCAGAAGCTCCGTCCGGATCTCATCACCTTCGAGATACTGATATACCAGTTCTACTGAAAACGCTCCCTGAAGCTCCAGAATGAGTTGTACCTTCTCAACAACCGTATATTTTTTCCATTTACCAGTCGAAAAACTGTTAAAATAAGTATCAAAATCTGCTCTTCCATCCAGGGCAAACCGCAGACTTCCATCTGCCTCTACCGATACCTTTTCATCTCTTCGATAATACAATGCTTCATCTGCTTCCGTACCGGAAGGCAGTAATATCCTTTTTAAATCCATATCTTCTCCTGTTTTCCAAACTTCCGGGCGATCCTGTCTTTCGCCGTTATGTGGTATCCTTCTGTTACTGAACACTCCGTGACCAGTAAGCTCCTTTTCCATTTACTCTGTGCTGTTTTCCATATTCTGATAAGCGTCACAGACCTCCTGAACCGGCCCGCTCATCACCGCCTCACCTTTATTCAGCCACAATGCATGGTCACAGAGATTCCTTACCTGTTCAATATTGTGTGACACAAAAAGCAATGTTGTTCCGCCGGAAAGCATCTCTTCCATTCTTTTGTTACATTTTCTCCGGAACAGGAAGTCACCGACAGCCAGAACCTCATCCACGATCAGAATATCCGGCTTTACCATCGTCGCCACAGAAAATCCCAGTCTCGCCTTCATGCCGGAAGAAAAGTTTTTGATCGGTGAATCCAGAAATTCACGGATCCCTGCAAAATCCACAATCTCATCGAAATGCTCGCGCATAAACTTTTCCGAGTGTCCCAGAACTGCCCCGTTCATGAAAATGTTTTCCCGTGCTGTCAGGTTTGCATCAAATCCGGCTCCAAGCTCGATCAGAGGTGCGATACCTCCATTTACGGTTATGGTACCCTTGTATGGCTTCATAATTCCGCTGATCGCCTTTAAAAGCGTAGACTTTCCGGAACCGTTTGTTCCGATCAATCCCCATGCCTCACCTTTTTTTACTTTCAGGGATACATCCCTGACTGCCAGAAATTCCTGAAATAACAGCTCCCGTTTAACCAGGTGAATGAAATACTCTTTCAGGTTATCCACACCTGTGGTCGCTTTATTAAACCGGATCGTCACATGATCCACATCTATGATATATTTGTTATCTTCCATTTTCCCACCTGTTTCCTAAATATAGAGAATAAATTTATCCTGATTCTTCTTAAATACAATAATACCGATCAAAAACATCACGACAGCGATCAGCCAGCCACCCCAGAATATACGGGGACCCGGAAAATGTCCGCTGTATACCATGTCACGGAACTGTGCCACATAGTAGTACATCGGGTTAAACCCTTTTACAAAAAACAGAATGTTCTTCGGCAGACGCTCGATCGGATAGAAAATAGGTGTCAGATACATCCATGCCGTGGTAACCGCCTTGTAGATATGCTGTACATCACGGAAGAACACATTCATGGATGCCAGAAGAAATCCAAGTCCGCAGCAGAACAGATACAGCTGGATCATGACCAGCGGCGTAAACAGGATGTAAGGTGTAATCGGCGCTTTCGTAAAAACAATGACAATGACAAGGGCCCCCAGTGAGAATACAAAATCCACCAGTGAACTTGTTACCTTTGCCAGTGTAAATATATATTTGGGGACGTAACATTTTTTCAGCAATGCTCCGTTTCCCACGATCGAGCGCATGGCCGCATTCGTGGACGTTGTCATAAATTCAAAAATCGTACGGCCTGTGATCAGATATACCGGAAAATTTTCAATGTTTCTGTCGAACATTGTAGAAAACACCAGTGTCATGATGATCATGATCAGCAATGGATTTAGAATACTCCACACATATCCCAGAACACTCCGGCGATATTTCAGTTTTACATCCCTCTTTACAAGCTGCTTCAGCAGATCTGAATACTGCAGAAACACATGAACACGTTCTTTCCAAATACTCATCTCTTTACCCTTTCTTTCATTTGAAATGACATCCATGCCACAAAATATGCCCGGTAACCGGTCTTTCTCAATAACAGTACCGCCCTGTTACGGACTGCACCGTAAATCTTTGGATATTTCTCATGGAGCTGTCTGTCAAACTGCTGCATTCTCTCTCTGATCTCTCTGTTGTATGGAAAGCTTAGAAAGATCTTAAATCTGCTGGCCGCCATCCTTCCGATCGTATTCTCCAGATAAACCATTACCCGGTCCGGTGCGCCTTCTTTCTGCTGCCCGTCATAAAAATCAAGCAGTCTATGAAAAACTCTTTCAAAATTCTCCTCATTTCTCTGCATGCTTTTCATATTCATACTCTGTCCGGGCAGACCGATGCGGTACATATAAACAAAAGCATCCAGGCAGGTGACGGTTCTGATCAGAGGAACCGGAAACAATACATATTCCATATCCACATAAAAGCAGTGCTCATCTATGGGAGGAATCTTCCCTTTCAGCATCTCTGTCCGCATGGTAACGGCATGCATCTTCATAAACAACTGATCGCTGATCTCTGAAAAGAGATACTCTTTTTCATAGATCACACCGGGAAACGGCTCTTTAAACTCCGCTCTTTTCTTTCCATCCCTGTCCGAAACCCAGTAATAATTGGTAAGTACCACATCAGAGTCTGCCTTCTCCAGACATCTGACCAGACGGATGAATGCATCGCGTTCTACCCAGTCATCTGCATCAACCACCTTGAAATACTTTCCTGATGCCTCTGCCAGCCCCCGGTTGATGGTAGAACCATGTCCGCCATTTTCCTTTGTAATGACGCGGAAACTCCCGGGATATCTCTGCTCATAGGCTTTTGCCAGCTGTTCTGACCGGTCTTTGGACCCGTCATTTACCACCAGGATCTCCAGCTTGTCCAGAACCTCCTGAATCACAAAAGAATCCAGGCAGTTCTCAATATATTTTTCAACATTGTAGGTGGGAACCACCACTGTAAGTATTTTATTCATGATCTCTCTTCATTCGCAGGATCCATTCCTTTACCACACACGGAAGGAACATCACTGCCTTTCCAACTTTATACGAGGTGGAATTTTCCACGTTTTCCAGTTCCCGCTGCAAACGCTCGATCTCCCAGTCCTTTTCAATCCCCACGCGATAGATCCGCTCCTCGTAAACGTATGCATGCCTGTCTTTCAGCAGGATCTGAACCAGCTCCCACTCTTTCGGTGTAAATACAGACGCCTCCAGCTCACCATTTTCATCCGCCTCCATAAATTCCCGCTGGAACCGTTCCATATAGATATCCTTATACTCTTCTCCTACCCGATAGAGCGAAGCCACATAATTATGATAGCGTCTGAAATGATAGATCGCCAGGTATCGTTCCTTAAATACCGGGTGGGTATCGAGAAACTCTCTGATGAAAGCATACTCATCATTCATGCAGAAAACCTTCTCCCTGCTGTGAACGGAGGAATTCGGGTTGTCCCTCCGGTTTCTGTAATACGGCCTTCCCACAAACCAGAGACGCTTCGTATAGCAGAAGGTCTGAAACCAGAATCCGTTGTCCTGAAAGGAAGCCCCCGGCGTCTCATTGTGACGGATATGATTCTCTATCAGAAAGCTTCTTTTGTAAATACCACTCCAGGTATTCATCACCGCTTTAAAGACATCCACGTCCTCTTTCGGATCCAGCACTCTGTCATACATGGAATCCTCCGGTGTCAGCCTGTTATAGGTAAACACCTGCTTTCCGTCTTTTCCCTCGACAAAACGATAGAAATCCGCTTTTACGATTTCCAGATCCTTTTTTCTGGCGATCTGATACAACTTCTCATACATATCCGTCTTTACATAATCATCCGGTTCTACGATTCCCACATACTCCCCGGTACAGGCATCCAGCCCGCGGTTCATGGCCTTTCCGTATCCCCCGTTTGGTCCGTCCAGAATCCGTACCCTTGCGTCCTTTGCGGCATATTTTTTCAGAATATCCAGTGAATGGTCCGTTGAACCGTCATTGACACAGACAAATTCCATATCCCGAAGAGTCTGGTTCACCAGACTCTCCATACATTCCTCCAGATATTGTTCCACATTATAAGTGGGTACGATCACTGATACCTTCGGCATGTTTTCCTCCTTTATCCTCCCTGGCCCTCTCGTCTGATCCACCTGAAACACCATATGGTATCGATGAGAATGCTTTTTAAGCTAGGACTTCACGAGTCTTTTTATTCTCCCCGGCAATGCCGTAAGAATCCTGCCGGCACGAAATGTCGGCGTGTTCTTTATCCCGGCAATCTCCTGCTGAAGCTCTTTTGCCTCATGTCTTGCCTTTCTTTCTTCTTCCGACAGTCTCCGGTTCTCCGTAAGAAGATATTCAACGCAGGTAAGCTCTTTCATTCTTAAAAGTCTGTCATACAGTTCCGTCTGCACATAATATTCCCGCTCATGCCTGAAAAAGCCGAACCTGTCACTGCATTCCCTGCAGAGCAGCCCATAGACCTTCTCATAAGCCGGACCCTCGATCGTGTCCAGATTCCAGAAGCAAAAGTGGAGTGCCCAGTTCAGAAATCCCCTTTCCAGTTCATGATATACTCCCATCCGCACCAGTTCATCCTGCAGGGCGGTGCATGCCTCATAGAAGCAATTCCAGGATCTTTCCCTTGTCACCGACAGAGAGCCTTTCACATGGATCCTGTGATGTACCAGAAGCTCTTTCATCGTACAGATGCTCCCGGCTTTCACAAAGGAGGAAAACACAAAATACAGATCATTGGATGTGCGAAGCTCCTGGAATCTCAGTCGTTCTCTCTCCACAAAACTTCTCAGATACAGCTTATCCCATGCCCAGCCCACAGCAAATGTAAAAATCTCATCAGGCATATCCCTCCAGCCAAAGGGATTTTTTCCGGGAAGCTGCCATTCCTTTATGGAATAATCCATGGGAATATAACACTCCCGCGTATCATCATACCGATTTCCCCTGAAGATCGTAATATCCGCCTGCTTCTCCTTCGCACACAAATACGCCTTTTCCAGCATATCCGCCTCATAAAAATCATCTGCATCCAGAAAGGAGAGATATTCTCCCTGTGCCAGCTCCATTCCTTCGTTTCTCGCTGACGCTGCACCTGCATTTTTACGGGTAAACACACGCACCCTGGAATCTTTCTTTTCATATTCACGGAGAATCCGGAGACTTCTGTCCGTAGAACCGTCGTCAATACAGATAATCTCGATTTCTTTCAGTGTCTGTCCCAGGATCCCATCCATACATTCAGCCAGATACCGTTCCACATTGTAGACAGGTATCACCACTGAAACTTTTATTTTTTTCGACATCGCATACTCCTTTACATTTCTCCGATATCGCAATTTCTGTAACTATTCAGAGCCCATTCGCAAGATCGCCTCTGCGAGGCTGTCCTTATGCCGCCCATTCTATCATAAAGCCGGGCAAAATGTCAAACTGAGCCGTTTTCATCTGTTACTGTTCACTCCGTTGCCAGTAACACGCTTCACGCCCTGTTAAACATGAAAAACAGCTGACAGCAGCTTCTTCACCTTCAATGGCAGATACAGCAGTGCTGCTCCGAGCCGGTATTCCCTGCATGCCAAAAGATCATGCTTCTGCTGACGGTACCCGATCATTCCATTTGCAAAATCCACCTTTTCCTTATGGTCCGTAATCAGGCAGCGATCTCTTTCATTTTTCAGATCCTGGATCCGGTAGCGGAGATAGTCCTGATAATTGCCTTCCCTCATCACCCGGTAAAACCCATACATCCTGCGGTTGCACATATGAAAATATGTTTCCTCCTGCCCGTCGATCGACAGATTTTTCAGCAGCTCCTCCTTCAATTTATCAAAGAGCGCTTCCTGCCCTGCGCTGTTCTCCTGAGAATTCAGATTTGCCATGCAGCCATCCAGTGCATGATTCACAAAGCTTTTCTTCACCTTGTCAAAGACTCCCTCTGCCTCCAGATACTCTTTCAATGCGTGGAATGCATAATAAAAATCAAGCGGAGCCTCCCGGTTCGTGGTCTGACAGCTTCCGCTGATTCCCACACGATAATAGACAAATTCCTCCTTCACCAGAGTCATCCTCTCCGCCTCCATAAGTGCCCGGCAGGTAAAGAGCAGATCATTTGTCCGTTTGATCTCCTGATATTTCAGCCCATGTTCACAGACAAAGGAACGAAGGAACATTTTATTCCATGGCCAGTTGTGAAAAGCGTCAAAAATGGATTCCGGCATATCCTTCCAGCAGAAGGGATCCTTATCCGGAAGAAATTCTTCCCTCATGGCCGCCGGCTCCGGTGTATCAAATCCCAGATCCTCATGGTAGCATATTGCCTGGCAGATACAGATATCGCTTCCTTTCTCCTCACTCTGGAGAAGCATCTTTTCCAGCATCTGCGGATGGAAGAAATCATCGGAATCCAGAAACATCAGATATTTTCCTTTTGCCTTCTCCATTCCCAGATTTCTGGCTGCACCGCCGCCGGCATTTTTCTGTTTCAACAGTACAAGGCGCTCATCCTCCAGGCTCATCCTTTCAATCATTTGTACAGATCCATCTGTGGAACCGTCATCTACACAGATCACCTCTATTTCCTGCAGCGTCTGTCCCAGAATGCTGTTTAGACACTGCTCGAGATATTTTTCGGTATTATACACCGGAACGATTACAGATACACTGATCTCCTTCATTGTGATAGCTCTCCTTTATCTTTCAGCCCGCAGATGTGCCCCCGCATACTTTGCCACACCGTGAAATGCATAGCGAAGGAAGCACCAGCAGGATTTAACGATTCCAAATCCCATATAGCGGTAGACCTTGAAGGTCATACCTGCAGACTTCAGCTTGCTGCCGGACTTTCCGCTGCTGCTGAGGCGGTATTTGAGCAAAGGCTCATTAACCGCACATGCCTTTTTATATTTCTGCAGAATCCTGAGCCACATGATATAATCCTCGTGACTGTCTTCATGACACATCGGAAACTCTCTGGCAGTCTCAGTCCGCAGGAGTACGGAGGAACAGTTGATGCAGTTTCCTCCCAGCATCTTACGATAGGTGATCTCCTCCGGAACAGGAATCACCCGTCCGGTCAGTTCTCCTGCCGGTGTCACCAGCTCCCTTGCGGTGGCACAGAGAACCGTTCCGGTTTCCTCAATACGTGCCAGCTGTTTTTTCAGTTTTCCCTTCTCCCACCAGTCATCCGAGTCAAGAAATGCCACATATGCCCCTCTTGCCAGTTCAACCCCGCGATTGCGTGATCCTGAAGCACCCAGATTTTCTTCATTTCTGAAATAACGAATGACGGAATTCCCCCGATATTCCGCCATCACCTGTGTCAGATCCTCTGTCCCGCCATTATCCAGCACCAGAATTTCCATGGAAACATCCTGCTCCAGTGCAGAATCAATCGCTCTTTTCAGCGTCCTGCTGCAGTTATATGCAGGAATCACCACAGAAACAAGAGGAGTCTTGCTGTCCATTATTTTTTTCTGTTTTTCTTTTCCTTTGTTGCCGCCGTTACCTGCCACTGTTCCACCCCTTCGGTATTCTCTTTCTGGAAAAGGATTTTAAATGTCAGAAATAACAGTTTAAGGTCCAGAAAGAAACTGTAGTTTTCAATATATGTCAAATCCAGCTTCAGCTTATCATAAGGTGTCGTATTATACTTTCCAAAAACCTGCGCATATCCGGTAAGCCCCGCTTTCATCTTGAGCCTGTAATCGAACTCCGGTATCTCCTTCTTATATTCCGCCGCAATTTCAGGCCGCTCAGGTCTGGGTCCCACCAGAGACATATCCCCCTTTAAGATGTTAAAGAGCTGCGGCAGTTCATCAAAATGGATATTTCTCAGCACCTTCCCCACCGGTGTCACACGGCTGTCATGCTTCATGGCAAGCCTTGCACCCGCTTTTTCGGAGTCCACCCGCATACTCCGGAATTTCAGCACATAAAAGATCCTTCCCCGCTCCGTCAGACGCTCCTGTTTATAGAATACGGGGCCTCCATCGTATCCTTTGATCAGTACAGCGATCACCAGCATAAACGGTGATGCCAGCAGGATGCCAATGAGCGAAACCACAACGTCGAACAGCCGCTTTACAAACCTCTGTTCCGCTGTCAGCCCGCGATTTCGAAACAGCAGCAATGTCGTATCGAACAAATGGATATTATCGGCACTCTGGATCATAATGTCCGAAAGTTTCGGGATACTGTAGCACCGGATATCTTTCTCAAAACAATATTTCAGAAATACATTTCTCTCATGAGAAGGCATATCTCCCAGAATAATGTTTTTATATTCGTTTATCTTTGCCCGGATCGCCTGCTCTCCCTTACTCAGATGGATCGTTTCGCAGATATGATACTTGTCCTCCCTGGAAGAGATTTTGTGGATCAGATCTGCAGGGTTCTGGTCCCCGTAGATCAGAAGCATCCGCCGGGGCGGATAGATCTTCGCATAGATCCAGCGCATAAACAGTACCCAGATCACCACAACCACAAGATTAAATATGGTCATCTGAAGCATCGGTGTCACATGCCTTCCAAATTTCCATCGTCCGATCAGGGAAAGCTGCAGATAGGTAATGCAGTTTACACAAATGACTGACAAAATCTGAGAAAACAGCACATCGAATACTCTCAGATATCCCACCTTGAATCCGCCGTATAATTTATAAAAGAAAAAAAGCATCAGAGCATACTGACCGATTACGACATAATTTCCTCTGTACCAGAACTTCTTTCCGATAACGCCTGAAGCAGCATAGTAATGAAACCATACATAGGCAAATACGCCCGTCTGCACAGCCATGATAAGCAGGGATGCAAAGAACATGATCATTCTCTTGTACTTTTCTCTACGTTCCATAGTCTCTCCTTTTCTTCCATTGTTACCGTAAAACTTATATAAACATCATTAATCTTACATCATTTTCGTAAAAATAACAAGACATAAGAAAACCTGCTATGGTTTCGACTTATTCCGTGACCGGCAGCGAATAATCACGATAGATGATATAAGTATTTACATTCCCTACCGGCTCATATCCCAGCATCTGTATATTTTCGTCCTGCCATTCATCGGCGGGATAGATCAGAAAATTACATTCCAGCTTTCTGGCATATTTTGCGATCTTTTCAAAATCAGGGGATGGAGCAAGCATCTCTTTTGCCAGACGTTTTCCCGCACGTGTCGTATTTCCCCGTCTTCCATATGCCAGACGGATCTTCGGATCGTACTGCCTGATAAATCCAACCAGCTCTTCCGGAGCTGCTGCCTTCATCCTTCCATCCTCCGGAGCATTCCCCTCTATGATATTACATACCCAGCAGACCTCCGGCGGAAGCTTCAGCAGATTCCCCGCCTTCTGAAAGGGTCCGTCCGTACCATAGACACAGTGACCGGACAGCACGATCAGAGCTGCAAGTACCGCCAGGGTGCCGGTTCGTGTCAGCCTGTTCTTCCGGCTGTGCCACAGCCTGGTACACACATAGGCGAGAATCACCGGAATCGGAAGCAGCCAGAACATCCTCCAGTATACCAGCTCACCAATGCAGTAATCCATGATGATCTTTGCCGTCACCGGACACAAATATAGAAATGCAAATACTCCCGTATAAGCCACAAAAAGCCGCCTTTTATCCTTTTCCTCCCGTGCCAGAAGCAGATACAGCAATGCCAGCAGAAACAGCGCAGGCTGCCAGCTCTCCCCAATATACCACCCGAACATTTTTATCGCCGACTTCAAAGCTCCTATCATCATTGCCTCCCAATCTCACATCACAAGGTAAACCACAGCACACAAGATACATGGCAGTGTGCAGATGACCGCACCTGCCAGAGATTTCCACTGTTTCTTTAGAACTCCATACAGGAATCCGAATATGCCGAGCATCACCGGTGCAAGCATGATTCCCATTGAGGATACGAGACAGCAGGAGGTCATGACGGCAAACAGGCCGATCCAGTCTCCTTTTCCTGTTTTCCCTGTAAAGACACGCATTCCGAAATAAAAAAGTGCCGGAAGCAGCACAGATGCAAGTACTGCTTTTCCCTGCCAGATACGAATCAGTAGAAAGGTTCCCTGGGTATAAACGGAATAGTACGAAAATGCATGGATCAGGGACAGAAAGCACAGAAACATTCCCGTAGACTTCACATCCCTGTCAAACAGTCTCATACCCAAAAGGCTATAGACAGCATAGGCAAGGACCACGAACACTGCCGGCAGAATCGAATGAGCAACCACTGCAGGACTCATGTTTACTGCTGCACTGTAAAATGCCAGCATCACAGGAAACGGTGATAAAACATACCGGGAAGGCAACGATCTGACAGGCTCCCCCGTATAGGCGCTGTACCTGAACATGGTGTCTGTCTCCAGCGTCGTGGTGGCTGTCCCTACATAAAAGGAATCATCCAGATCCGTGGACATCCCTGCCGTATAAATACCAATCTGAAGTGCGATCAACAGTCCCGCCGCCAGACAGGTCCATGACAGACAGCGAAGCTTCTTTCTTCTCCCCCAGGTAAGTGCCAGGATGCGCTTTCTCTCGCAGAATGCTGAAACGGCGGATAACAGCAGGATCACGGTGCCGTAGCCATATTTTAACACAGAAAAAGGCAGACGCAGAAAAATTGCAGGCAGTGCCATGACTTCAAATACAGCAAACATACCTGCATATCCACAGAATACTGTCAGCAGAAAGCTTTCTCTGTTTTCCTTCATTTTCCCGGTAAAAAAGAGTCCCATCGAGAATGGAACAACCAAAAACCACAGAAAGAGTCCCGTCAATTTTATCATCATCGTAACCTCTTTTCCGGACTTGTCCCGTTCTTATGCAGAACAAGTCCACTTTCTTCTGACCGGCTGTCTGAACAGTTACCTATCGGTTTATGCAGACGCCACTTTTATCGAATCTATACTTTACTCCGTCAATCTTTTTTGTCTTGTTCTGAAGTGCATACCCGTATTTTGTAAGATAATACCAGTTTCCTCCGAGCTCTACCCATCTCTTTTTTACCATCTCTCCAGTCTCCGGAGCAAAATAGTATTTTTTATTGTCGCAGGTTATGAAACCGATGCTTTTTCGTCCGTTCCGGTCCAGATAGTAGCTTTTGCCATCAACCTCGATCATCCCCTTTTGCATCTTGCCGGTGCTGTCAAAATAATAATAGTATTTTCCCAGCTTTGCCCAACCCAGACGCGCTGCGCCTGTCTGCTTTGCAAAATAGTACTTATTTCCTTTCCGCGTCTTCCATCCGGTATAAAGAACACCATTCTTGTCTGCATAGTAATAATTTCCGTCAAAGCCCTTCAGAAAGCCTTTTTTCATTACTCCTTTGCTGTTAAAGAAATAACGCCTGCCCCCTATGTTTACCGCTCCGGTCTGCATGATGCCATCAAGTTCAAAATAATACTTCTGTCCGGCAATCTCCTGCCATCCTGTCACACGATAGCCACCTTCGTTCAGATAGTACTGTACACCATTCAGATTCAGCCATCCGCCGGGCATTCTCTGTCCGCCCTCATCCACATAATACCATCCGCCGTCTTCCAGATTCCATCCGTCACTTTCTTTCTTCTGCAGACCATAGTATTTTACAATAGCAGCAGCATCTGCCGCAGCCATACTTCTGATTCTTTCATCACTGCCATAGTAATTCTTACAGTCGTCCGGATTGCTGACAAATCCATGTTCCACGATCATTCCCGGAAATCCCGCCAGAACACTGCGTCTTACAATACCATAATAGTCTGCCAGCTTTCCGTTAGGATAAGTATTTCCCGTCTCTGACAGTTTATAAACCAGATCTCTGTTTTTCATTCCCAGACTGCCAAGTTCCTCCAGGATCACCCGGGCAATCTTTGCTGTTTCTGTTGCCTGAGAAGGCCTGTAATTGCCCTTTGGAACCATTACCTCAGCCCCTGTAGCCGTTGTCCGGTTCTCCAGTGTGGAATTAATATGCTGGCTGATCAGCACCGTAGCACCTACAGCTGCCGCATAGTCAACTCTCTCCTCCAGAGACAATGCAACATCTGTACTTCTGGTAAGATAGACCTTGACTCCTTCATACTTATCAAGTTCCTCTTTTGTGTACATCGCAAGCTTTAATACAATTTCCTTCTCCCTGTATGTCACGCCATCCCAGGTTCTGTACGCGCCACTGTCAGATCCACCATGGCCCGGATCCAGCACGACCACGATCCCACTGCCGGTTTTCTTTAATGCATTTCCCTGTTCCATCATCAGCAGCTCTTCTGTTCCCGCAGCTGCCTCATATCCCGTTTCATCAGAAACAGTAACCGCATCTTCTCCATTCTGAAATGCCTGAAGGTCAATGTCATATTTCTGTCCCTCGTACCAGATCAGCAAGGATAAAAGCTGCTCCTTTGTGACTGTTGTACCTTCTATCGTAAAAGCGATAGATCCATCTGTCACTTCATCGGCAAAAACGGTTCTGATCTCTCCGTCCGCTTCCCATATCAGCTCTGCTCCTGTAAGGCTTTCGCCATCTGTCTGTACCGAAAAAAATGCAATCTGTTTTCCGGACTCATCCTTCCTTATCTCAATCGTTTCCAGCCCCGGAAGCTCTCCGGAAGCGTTTGCCTGTTTCCCGTAAAAAATCCAGCATATGCCTATCACCAGAAAAAGTGACAGCAAAATACCTGTCTGTTTCTTATTCATTCTTATAATCCCCTTTGTTCTTACTGTTGCCAATCTCCCTATACTCCACTAACATGACCTTTTGACCCTGTTATCCTAACATGAGTTGCCCGACAAATGAGCCTGACATCGATTTTTCCGTGCTTCGCACTCCCAAAATCGACGAAAACATTCGCAATCCGCTCATTTTTCTTTGAAAAATGGCTACTTGCTCATGTTTTGCGGGACCCATAGACATAAAAATACATGCAAGCATGTATTTTATGTCCATTTGTCCCTTGGCTCCTAACATTATAAATTGTATGGTTCCTTCTGTCAACGGAGACTTACTGCAGTTCTTTTGCGTGTTACTGGTTACAGAGTGAACAGTAACGTTCTTTTCAGTATTGAACTTGCCGACCTGAGAATGGTAACCAGTAGTAAGTTCTTAATTTTTCTTTAACCCTCTGTATTTATTTGCAATCACATTCCATTTGTAGTAGATTATAGAAGTACAGTTATCTGTTCCGGACAGCTGGCTTTTACAGAACAGCAGTTCCGGTTCTTACACAACACAATGATAAGTGAGGGGAAAAGATGAATTTCAAGAAACTGATTCCTCTGTGTTTCCTGGCACTGGGCCTGACTCTGACAGCTCCGATAGCAGTATCCGCTACCGGAACCTCTGAAACGGAACAGACAGAAGCACAGACAAACGGCTGGTCTTCGGATCATACTTTCTATCTGCTGGATGGTCAGAAAGTCACTGGTGTTCGGCAGCTTTCTGACGGCTATTTCTACTGTTTTGACACAAATGGAATCCTGATTACAGGGAAACAGGGGCCTGTCTCTGTCGATGAGCAGCTATATTTCATCAAACCGGACGGGACGCTGCTCAGAAATGCCTGGGGACGTGCAGACGATAAACATTATTATGCAGTTGATTCCGCAAAACTCTACACTGAGACGGCTGCATTTATCGGCGGTAAAACCTACTGCTTCAACGCAAAGGGCGAGAAGCTTACAGGAAGAATGGTGAAGGTTAACGGAAATACCTATCTTCTGTCAGCCTCCGGTGCAGCAAAGACAGGCCTGAAAAATTACAATGGCAAAAAATACTTTTTCAAATCGCCTCGAGGGGAAATGATTACCAACAGCACTGTAAAATACAATGGCAGGCTTTATTATACAGACCGGGACGGTTCTGTCGCAACCGGATTGTTTAAAGTCGGCAAAAAGACCTATTACGCTGACTCTAAGGGACGGTTGAAAACCGGCTGGCAGACCTACAACGGAAAGCGCTACTACTTCAGTCCGAAAACCGGCGCCATGCGTACCGGCTGGACAAATATTAATGGAAATTACTATTATTACACTTCCACCGGGAAAATAAAAACCGGCTGGTTCAAGGTCGGAAAGAACAAATACTACGCACTCACGTCCGGTGAACTGAAGGGTGCACGCGTTACAGGCTTCCAGCGGATAGGCGGAAAACGCTATCTGTTCAATGGAAGAGGTGTCCTGCTAACCGGATGGCAGACGAGAGGAAGCTATAAGTACTATATGGATTCCGACGGCGTCGTTTCTACCGGATGGAAAAAGATCAAAAACAAGTGGTATTTCTTCGAGAGCGCCGGTAATATGAAAACAGGCTGGCTGGTTCATAACGGAAACTTTTATTATATGTCACCAAAAACAGGTGCCATGACAACCGGAAACGCAAAAATTGGCGGAAAAGTTTACACCTTTTCCCCGAGCGGAATCTATACGCAGGGTTCACTTTATGGTTCCTGGGTCGTAAAGGTCAACAGAGCAGCAAATGTCGTTACCGTATATAAGGGCGATGTCCCGGTTAAAGCTTTCCTTTGCTCCACCGGATTAGACAATGCAACGCCTCTTGGTACCTTTTCCATTCGTGACAAGCTGTGGATGCATGAGCTCAACGGTCCTACCTGGGGTTATTTCTGCTCCCACATTACAGACAATATCCTCTTCCACTCGATTCCTGCACCTACCACAGACCGAACCCTGGTACCTTCTTACAAATTTAACGTACTTGGGCAGCAGGCTTCTCAGGGATGTATCCGTCTGGCGATGGGCGATGCAAAATGGCTGTATGACACGGTTCCGATTGGAACTCCTGTTATCGTTTATGATGATGCCACAAATCCCGGACCACTTGGAAAACCGGCAAATTATAAAATGAATGCAACACCTACCTACTATTATGATCCGACCGATCCGATTGCTTATCCAAGCTATTCCACATCAAAATAAAAAAAATAAAAGTGCTGCCTGTCGGCAGCTCTTTTATTTTTTTTTCGAACACCATTGTTCGCCGTAGGTTTTCCGTTGCTCCGCACTCATTTCTGACCATTCCAGAAAAGTCAGATCACTCAGCTCCATCTCCTGTCCACATTCTGTGCAGAAGACATCCTTTCTACGTGATGCGATCCGCACAGACTGACAGCAAGGGCACACATATACTAAAATCATCTTCAAACACCCTCTTGCCTACTCACCCAAGCCATCCTCAATGGCTGCAATAATGGTCTTTAACGCTTCTTCCTCATCTTCTCCCTCACAGGTAAATTCTACTTCATCCCCGCATTTCACACAGGCACTTAATACGCTCAATACGCTTTTCGCATTTGCATAAGTATCGTGAAACTGAAAATGCACGGAACACTTAAAGTTCATCGCTTCCTTACAAAGAAGTCCTGCCGGCCTTAAATGAAGTCCTGTCGGATTCTTGACAACAACTTTTTGTTTCACCATCTTGTAATTCCCCCTATCCTTCTGTTCCTGCTCAGTCAGGCTGAAGCTGTCCCTCACTTTCCGTAACCGGTTCGATTCTCGTTACATTGACAGCAATCACTGCCTGCGAGGTCAGTGTGTATCCCTCCGGAAGCAATACGTCCAGCGGAATCTGATAATTCCCCGGCTCCTGATATTCACTTTCCGACAGATCCAGTGTGACCTGTATCTCATCTGCGGTAATCGTTGTGATTCCCTCTGATTTCGGCTGAATTTCCAGAAGAATATTGTCTGCCGGGGTCAGCTTATAGCTCATATTTTCCATACGGCCTTTTACAATAATATCAGACACTGGAATCCGCACGGCTGTCGTCCCGATCTTCTCCATCTGAACAGTAACAACAATAATATCAGAAAGATCCCTTTCCAGCTTTAAGCTGTCTCCGTAATGCTTCTCCAGATACTCCCTGAGATTAATCTCTTCACTGAACGTTTCTGCAGCCCCGTCCACTGATATCTGCCCGGTAATCGCCAGCCTGTTTCCAAGCTCCTGCAAGGTAGCCCTGCCTCCGGCCAGACTGATGGTCTCTGGTGCAGTGATAATTTTTGCGATACGATAACCGTAAGACGGTTCACCACTGACTTCCACATCAGGTATGATGCCGCTTTTCACTTTCCAGATTTCCACATTGACGTCCACCTTGTCCTGTTCAAATACTTTTCCATCCAGAGTCTTTATTGTCAGCCTCTCCATCTGACTTTCCTTAAATTCCTCTTCATTCTTATCGATAATTGTAATTGGTGCAGTAACCGTATGATTCTTCCTCAGACCATTTACATCAACGTTAACGACTACCTTTCCAATCTTCTTCATATCTGATTCCGGTCCTGCTATGGCAATTGACTCTCCATCCGCCACTTCCATATTTCCTACCTGATATCCGGATGCCGGTGTTCCTTCCTCCTTCACAGACAGAACGAAGGTCGCATCTTTGACATCCTCCAGTTCAACCTTCAGAGAACGAAGATCGCACCACATATCTTTCATTGTAAGCGAAGGTACTGTGCTGCAGGTAATCTCCAGAGGAATCGTATTCAGATTCTCTACGATATTTTCAAAATCGGCCGTAACTGTAAAACTCTCCGTAGAAAGCTTATCGATCACCGACCGGCGTGCCCTTACAAAAACAGTAACCCTGTCTATCTCCTGCCCGGTCCTGCTGTCTTCTCTCGGCTTATAGACTTTTTTTACCTTTTCCATAAAAACATCCGCATTTTTTACTGTGATAGGAACATTCCTAAAAGTTTCTGTCCTGATTGGGTCATCCCCGTTTACCACCATAAGCCAGATCAGAAATGCCACGACCATTGCCATAAGCTTAAGCCCGAGATTGCTAAATATCTTTTTCTTCATTCTTTGCCCTGCCTTTCCAGAGCCTGAACTTCTTCGCGTCCACCGTTTTATTCTGAAAAACGATCAGCCTCTTTTTCAGTTCTTCACCGCTCACTCCTCTGGTAAGCTCTCCCCGGTAAGCATAAGAAATCTGCCCCGTCTCTTCCGATACAATGATTGTCAGCGAATCACTGGCTTCACTGACACCCACACCTGCACGATGTCTTGTTCCCAGCTCTTTACTGAGCACCATATTGTCAGACAGCGGCAGATAACAGGTCGCTGATACGATGCGGTTCTCTCTTACAAGCACTGCTCCATCATGCAGTGGTGTATTGTGCTCGAAAATATTGATCAGAAGCTGACTCGTAAGCAAAGCATCTACAGCAATCCCTGTTCTCTCATATTCTGCCAGATTCTCATTCTGTTCCAGAACAATCAGCGCACCTGTCTTTGCTTTCCCCATTTCCACAGATGCCTTAACCAGTTCATTGATCGTCTTGTCACTCATGCGCTCACTGACATTTTTTGATGTATCAAAGGGCATAATGTTGGCAAGCACCTGCTTTTCCCCCAGCTGCTCCATCGCCCTGCGAAGTTCCGGCTGGAAGATGACAACAGCAGCCATAAGTGCCAGGTCTGCTCCCTTTGTCACCAGGAACTTTATCGTATCCATCTGCAGAACATATGCGATCAGTACAAAAAAGCCCAGCATCAGAATACCCTTTAACAATGTCCATGCCCTTGTTTCCCGAATCCAGAGCATTACCTTATAAACGAGATATGACAGAATAGCAATTTCAACAATATCTGTCAAACGGACCGACAGCGTAGGCAGCGTCATCCACGGAAGATAATATGCAAAGAAATTTTTAATCGTCCCCACGCTCTTCACGCCCTTTCTTTATCTTTGGAATCGCCTTAACATAATAATAGTAGTCCCCATCCTCAAACTGAACATTCATCGTCCGGGAATAATCCACATGAAACAGAAAAAACTTTACGCCAAAAGCGATCATCACAGAAAAAGCAGTCCCGATTATAAGTCCGGGAATGTCCCCTGCATGACCAAGCAGCAGACTTCCCATGAGAATCACGCTCAGAAAGGTCAGGGTACCGGCGCCAATCGCTATCGTCCATGCATGCTTTACTGCCATCCTGCGAATCAGATATACAACCAGAAGTACCGCAATCATGGTAATCAGCATCAACACCAGCTTCTCCTCTTTCAGTACACTTTCAAGAATATGCTTCACATTCTCCACCAGAGCCTTTGACTCTTCAGCCGCTGAAGCATTTTCCGCAGAGGCAGACATGTCTGCCACCCCTGTTACTGCACGGAGTGTATAGAAGGAAACCGTGCCAAAACAGATCGCTGCCGCAGCAACCGGACCTGAAATCAGGCCGAACACAAGAGGAATCATACACGGCATACCCAGTGCCAGGGCCAGCATCGTCACCACGAGTACATAACCTGTCTGCGGAACTGTTCCAAAATACAGCAAAAGTACTATAATGAGAATACCTCCTCCCACGATCAGAGCCGGAAGGGAAAGTCCGTAAAGATGCCCCAGAATCAATGCTGTCGAGGCCAGTACGATGGCATTTACCGGAAGGAAGGAACAGAAAAGAGCCAGGATCAGCACAATGAAAATGCTGTCCAGTTTCTCTAAAAATCCCATTTTCCCATTAATCATCAGAAAGGATGCTATCGCTAACAGAAATTTCCATATTGAGATCATATATGTATCGTACTTTGCATAAAGCTGCCGTATGGCCTCCCTAAAGCTTAACAGTGCTGTCATGGTCAATACCTCCCTGCTTTCTTCTATCTCTCCTCCTGCTCTCCGGCTCTTCCCTGTCATATTCCACGATCAGACGCTCCAGCATATTTCTGTAAGTCTGAAGCTTTTTCTCTGCCCGATAGAACCTCACGGTACAGATCACATAGGTCAACAGCAGGAACAGTGCCAGAATCACACCATAGGACATCAGTATTCTCATTCCTATCCCTCTGATATCCATCGTATTCAGCTTCTTCATAAGAAAGTCCATATGACTGCACGCCCAGAGTGCAGCCCCTATGAAATATGCTACGGTGACACGAATGCAGTTTTTTAAAAGATGAACCCCGATATAGTCACTGCGGTAATACGTTCCGGCATTGAGCAGAAATTCCTGATTTTTCTGTTCAAAATCTGCCAGCTTCGTCATCAGTATGACTCTTTTTTCTTTCATTGCGCCCCTGTCCTCCTGTTCAGATTTAAAGTACTGTTCACTCCATGACAGTAACACGCTTCTCTTCACTCACATAAACACCCCGGTTCGGGTGACCTGTGAATCGTACCAGTGTACTGACAGATTCATTTTCAAGCGAATGACGCAGAATGCTTTTTCATCGACAAGACTAGTATCAGTATAACACAGAAAACCTTTTCAGAAAAGGGTTAACTGTCATCCCGCCCGATACACAGACTGATAAAATAAACCTCCTCCGCTCCCGCCTTCAGAAGCTCTCCTGCTATCTCATCAACCGTACTTCCTGTTGTATAAATATCGTCCACCAGGATAATTTTCTTTAATTCTACATCATAATGACTGATTTTAAAAGCCCCTTTCAGATTATTTTGCCGTTCTCTGTACAGAAGCTCCTTCTGGGGTCTGGTTGCCCGGATCCTTTGTACAAGATCTGTTCGTACAGGAATAGCAAGAGCTCTGCCTATATGCCCGGCAAGAAGCGCCGCCTGATTAAATCCTCTTTTTCTCAGTCTGGAACGATGGAGCGGAACCGGAACCAGCACGTCTGCTTTCCATGCCATCACTGCTTCTCCAAGCACACCGGCCATATAGGGACCGTAAAAATCGATATATTCTCTTTTGTTGTGAAATTTCATCTGATAAATGGACTCTTTAATCTTTCCACTATAGGGAAGTGCTGCCATCCCGCGAACGTATAAGTGCTTCCGCTCCCTGCAGTCCTGACAGTATTCCTCCTCTGGTGTTCTGACCGGTTTCCCGCATTTTTTACACCTGGGCTCCCCGATTGGATCCAATTCTTTTCTGCAGGCCGGGCAGATCAGCTCCCCCCGTTTCCTGACGACCTCATGACACAACGGACAATGTCTGGGATATAGGATCCCTGCAAGTTCTTTCAATATCTGATTCATACGAATACCTGTGCTCTCTCCCGGAGTACTGGTACATAACATGCCTGTTTCTTTCTGTCCCTTAGTCTGGATTCCCGGTTCTACTGTCAGGCAAACGAACAGAATCCGGGCCGCTGCTCTTTGCCCTTTTCGGAATAACACTGCACGGATGTTCCAGAATGTGTTCCTTCAGAGATGTATAGCGTTTCTGCTCAAAAGTGTTGTCTATCATCTGATAAAATGTCCTCTCATCACCTACCAGTGTCACGCAGGATTTTGCCCGTGTTACCGCAGTATAAAGCAGATTCCTGTTCATCAGCATCCTCGGACCGGGAAGCAGAGGGATCACAACCGCCGGATACTCGCTCCCCTGGGACTTATGGATGGTAACGGCATAGGCTAGCTCCAGTTCATCCAGCTGTCCGAAAGAATACTCCACAAATCTTTCTTCATCAAATTCTATTGTCATAAGCTCTGCATATGTATTGATCTCCCTGATGATACCCATATCTCCATTAAAGATTCCTGTTCCCTTTTCCACAGCGATACCGTATTTTCCTCTGATCTCCCACTGGGTCTGATAGTTATTCCTGATCTGCATGACCTTGTCACCCTCCCGGAAACGGCCATTTCCGTATTCCTTCTCCTTCTTTTCCGGGGACGGAGGATTTAAGTATTCCTGAAGAATGTTATTCAGGCGTTCGACTCCTAAAAGTCCCTTCCTCATGGGTGTCAGCACCTGTATCTCGCTCTGGTCAGCGTGCACATATTTCGGCATCTTCTGCTGTACCAGCGTGATGACAATACTGATGATCACATTTGCATCCTGTCTCTTCAGAAAGAAAAAGTCTCTGCTCTTATTATCCAGAACCACGTGCTCTCCCTTATTGATCTTATGAGCATTCACAATAATATCACTCTCGGATGCCTGACGGAAGATCTTTGTCAGCCTGACCACCGGAAAGCTGTCGGAATCAATAATATCTTTCAGCACGCTGCCGGGTCCTACAGACGGCAGCTGGTTCACATCACCGGCCATGATCAGTCTGGTTCCCACAGGCAGGGCCAGTAAAAGTGCATGGATCAGAAAGATATCCACCATCGACATCTCATCAATAATGATCACATCCTCCTCCAGCGGATTTTCGGCATTTCTCTCGAACTGTCCCCTGCTCTCCCCCTCCGTATTTCCGCTTACCTCCAGAAGCCTGTGGATCGTCTGTGCCTCGTAGCCTGTAGCCTCCGTCATTCTCTTCGCTGCACGTCCTGTAGGCGCAGCCAGACGGAGCGTCAACCCTTCGGATTCAAAATAATCAATCAATGCATTGATCGTTGTCGTCTTTCCGGTTCCCGGCCCTCCTGTAATTACAAGGATCCCGTGCCCCGCTGCTTCTACCACGGCCGCTTTCTGCCTCTCATCCAGTACGATCTTCCTCTCTTTCTCAATGCTCTCAACCTTTTTCAGAACTGCTGTCTCAGACACTTCACAGGAGATATTCAGATCATGCAGCATCTTCGCCGTATTCAGCTCCAGATAATATGCCGTAGTGCTGTATACACAGACATTTCCTTCCATCTCTTTGAGTATCAGCTTTCGATCCACCGCAAGGTCCATGAGATGCTTTTCAACACATTCCCTGCTCACCCCCAGCAGTTCCACGGTTCGCTCCATCAGTAGATTCTCAGGAAGATAGATATGGCCTTCTCCGGACGCCTGCTGCAGCATATAGAGAATCCCGCTTCGGATACGGAAATCGGAATCCGTGTGAATGCCCGCCCTGCATGCGATCTCGTCTGCCATCCGAAACCCGATTCCGCTGATGTCCTCCGCCATCCGGTAAGGATTCTCCCTTATCACCTGATAAAGCCGGGGGCCGTAGGTATTATAAATCTTTACCGCAAGACTGTTTGATATTCCATATTGCTGCAGAAAGATCATGGCCTTTCGCATGTCACGCTTTTCTTCAATCTGCTCTGCAATCTCTCTCGCCTTTCGCTCACTGATACCCTTAACCTCCGCCAGTCGTTCAGGCTCCTCTTCCATGATCCGGAAGGTATCCGCTTTGAATTTCTTTACGATCCTGGCTGCAAGTGCCATACCGACTCCTTTAATCGCACCTGATCCAAGGTATCGTTCAATAGAAACCACATCCTCCGGTGTCCTGATCTCATAAGATGTCACCTGAAACTGTCTGCCGTAGGTTCCGTGCTCCCGATACTGTCCTGACGCTTCGATTGCATCTCCTTCGCTGATAAAATGCATATTTCCCACACAGGTAACTTCCTCTTCCTCACAAATGAGCACCAGAACTGTATATCCATTTTCACTGTTCCTGTAAATGATATGATCCACATATCCCTGTATTTTCTCCATGCTTCCTCCCGCATCCATTTCTTAATCAGGCAGCATCCATTTCTTGATCAGACATCCGGCTCCGCCTTCGCAGGCTGTAAAGCTGACACTGCGAAGCATACATGATGCATCGTACCGTCACAAAAGGAGCTGCTTTTGTCACAGCTCCTTTTGTATCAATCCTCCAGCTTTCCATTCCCGGCTGTCAGTTCTACAAATCGCCCTGTTCCGATGGCAACCGCTGTCATCGGATCTTCTGCCGTTATGGTGTTGATCCCGGTCTTTTCTTCAATCAATTCCTCCAGACCGTTCAGCAAAGCGCCTCCCCCTGTCAGGACGATTCCACGGTCTACTACATCCGCCGCCAGCTCAGGGGGTGTGCGCTCCAGAACGCTGTGCACCGCCTCAATGATCTGCGTAGTCGCTTCTTTCAGTGCATCTCTCGTTTCTTCGGATGTCACCCTGACCGTCTTGGGAAGTCCGGTCACCAGATCTCTTCCCCTGACCTCCATCACCTTCTGCTCCGGTTTTTCAATCGCCGTTCCGATGTTGATCTTTATATCCTCCGCAGTCCTCTCGCCGATCAGCAGATTATGCTTTTTCCGCACATAACGTATGATTGCTTCATCAAAATCATCTCCCGCAACCTTAATGGACGTGCTGACCACGATACCATCCAGGGAGATGACAGCCACATCGCAGGTTCCTCCTCCGATATCCACGATCATATTCCCGCACGGTCTTGAAATGTCTATCCCCGCGCCGATGGCTGCCGCCAGGGGCTCTTCGATAATCGTTACCTCCCTTGCGCCTGCCTGATAGGTGGCATCTTCCACCGCCTTTTTTTCTACCTCCGTCACGCTGCTCGGTACACAGACACTGATACGAGGCTTTCGAAAGGACAGTCGTCCGATCGCTTTCTGAATAAAATACTTAAGCATCTGCTCAGTTACCGTATAGTCAGAAATAACCCCCTTCCTCAGCGGCCGGATCGCCACCACATTTCCCGGTGTTCTCCCCAGCATCAGCCTGGCCTCTTCTCCGATCGCCTTGATTTTATTTGTATCTCTATCAAAAGCCACAACAGAGGGCTCCTTCAAAACCACACCTTTTCCTCTGACGTAAACCAGTATACTGGCCGTTCCCAGATCAATTCCAATATCTGTTGAAGTCATGCGAATACTCTGCAACTGTGTGTTTCATACACAGCTGCCATACTCCTTTCTCTATTCTTGAGCCTGCGAAAAGAGGGATGTGCCCGATATTCCTACAGGGTTCTTTCCCGGAGGGTTTTGTGCCGCGGGAAATTCAGGGGAATTTCCTGCAGCATAAAAATCCGCAGTTCATATGTTCTTTATTATATACAACCATCCGGCAATTGAAAAGGGTTTTCGTAGATTTTTTCAAACTGACTGTTATACAGATTTTCATAAAATCCCTTCTGTGCCAGCAATTCTTCATGTGTTCCCTGTTCAATAATATCGCCATCCTTCATGACAAGGATCAGATCCGCATCCCGGATCGTTGAAAGTCTGTGCGCGATCACAAAACTCGTTCTTCCTTTCATAAGATGATCCATGGCCTTCTGAATACGGATCTCTGTCCTCGTGTCCACAGACGAAGTCGCCTCGTCAAGAATCAGGATCCTGTTGTCTGCCAGGATCGCTCTGGCAATCGTCAGCAGCTGTTTCTGTCCCTGTGAAATATTGCTGGTTTCTTCATTCAGCACCATCTGGTAGCCTCCCGGCTGTGCCATAATAAAACGATGGGCATGTGCAGCCTTCGCCGCTGCGATCACCTCTTCATCCGTTGCATCCAGACGGCCGTAGCGGATATTTTCCATAATCGTACCATGGAACAGCCAGGTATCCTGCAATACCATGCCGAACATCTCACGGAGCTCACTCCTGTTAAACTCTTTCAGCTCATGTCCGTCGATTCTGATACTGCCTTGATTCACATCATAGAAACGCATCAGCAGCTTTACCATCGTCGTCTTTCCTGCGCCGGTAGGCCCTACGATCGCTACTTTCTGCCCCTGCTTCACATCTGCCGAAAAATCATGAATGATGAGCCTATCCGGACGATAACCGAAGGCTACATGATCAAAGGAAACATTTCCATCGATCTTGCGAATGTCCGCCGGTTCCTCTGCTCTCTGTTCTTCTTCCTCTTCCTCAAGGAACTCAAATACACGCTCTGAGGCTGCCGCAGAAGACTGCAGCATATTTGTCACCTGTGCGATCTGCTGGATCGGCTGCGTGAAGTTCCGGATATACTGGAAGAAGGACTGGATATCTCCGACCTCGATCGCTCCCTTTATGGTCAGAAAACCGCCCAGAATCGCCACCATCACATATCCAAGGTTACCCACAAACTGCATGACAGGCATCATGATTCCTGAAAAGAACTGAGATTTCCATCCGGATTCATAAAGCTTATCATTCGTCTCCTCAAAGACTCTTACCACATCTTCCTCTTTATTAAATACCTTTACAACATTATGTCCGCTGTATACCTCTTCCACCTGTCCGTTGACCTCACCCAGAAACTTCTGCTGATCCTTGAAATACTTCTGGGAATGCTTCATCACTGTTCCGATAATCCCCATAGAAACCGGAAGAATAAGTAAAGCTGCCAGTGTCATCCATACATTGATCGAAAGCATCATGATCAGCACACCGATCAGTGTCGTTGTTGATGTGATCAGCTGTGTCAGACTCTGATTCAGGCTCTGCTGCAGTGTATCAATATCATTGGTAACACGCGAAAGCACTTCTCCATGTGTTCTGCTCTCATAATAATTCAAAGGGATCCTGTTGATCTTTTTTGAAATATCACGCCGCAGACGATAGGTCACATCATTGGAAATACCAGTCATAATAAATCCCTGTATAAAGCTGAAAACAGCACTGCAGGCATAAAGCCCCATCGTCCACAGCAGGATCACCCCGATTTTCCCAAAGTCAATTCCGCCGCTGCCGTTAATCTTTGCCACCAGGCCATTAAAAAGCTCTGTCGTCGCTTTACCCAGAATCTTTGGCCCTACAATATTAAACACCGTGCTGCCCACTGCAAAAAGAAACACTCCTGTCAGGCGAATCTTATATCTGCTCATATACCGGATCAGTTTCGCCATCGTCCCTTTAAAATCCCTGGCCTTTTCACCGGCCATCATGTGTCCGCCTCCATGTCCTCTCATAGGACCTGCCGGCCTACTGTTTTTTTCATTGCTCATTGGCTAATTCCTCCTCTGACAACTGAGACATGGCAATCTGTCTGTAAACATCACAGTCTTTCAAAAGCTCTCTGTGGGTTCCTTCTCCTGCCACCCTGCCCTCATCCAGAACGATAATCTTGTCTGCATGAAGAATCGTACTGATACGCTGGGCAACGATCAATGTAGTGGCATCCTTCGTCTCCTGCTTCAGGGCACGCCGCAGCACCACATCCGTTTTATAATCAAGTGCGGAAAAGCTGTCATCAAAAATATAGATCTCCGGCTCTTTGGCAACCGCTCTTGCAATCGAAAGTCTCTGCTTCTGTCCCCCCGAAACATTCGTGCCGCCCTGAGCGATCGGTGAATCAACACCCTCATCCTTCTCACTGATGAACTCCCACGCCTGTGCAATTTCTGCCGCACGTCTTACCTGTTCCTGCGTGGCATCTTCCTTACCATAGCGGATATTTGAATCGATGGTTCCCGAAAAAAGAACTCCTTTCTGTGGAACATACCCGATCCTTCCTCTTAATTCCTTTAATCCCATCTCACGGACATCTACACCATCCACGCGGATCACGCCCTCTGTCACATCAAACAGTCTGGGAATCAGGTTCACCAGCGTACTCTTTCCACTTCCGGTACTTCCGATAAATGCCACTGTCTGACCTTTTTGGGCAGTAAAGGAAATATCATTCAGAACCTTTTCCACAGCTCCCGGATATGCGAAGCTGACATGTTCAAATGCTATGCTGCCTTTCACCTTATCATCCGGAAGGACAGCCTCCTCCGGCTCATGAATGGAAACCTCTGTCTCAAGGACCTCATTGATACGTCTCGCTGATACATTTGCTCTCGGAATCATGATGGACATCATCGTGATCATCAGGAAGGACATGATGATCTGCATCGCATACTGAATAAAGGCCATCATATTTCCCACCTGCATATTGCCCGCATCCACTGCATGGGAACTGCTGTATACGATCAGCACGGTAATCCCATTCATGATCAGCATCATAACCGGCATCATAAAGGTCATGACACGATTGACGAACAGGTTTGTCTTTGTCAGCTCACGGTTTGCATCTTCAAAACGGTCCTCCTCATGTTTTTCCGTACTGAACGCCCGAATGACCATGATTCCTGTCAGTGTCTCCCTGGTCACCAGATTCAGCCTGTCGATCAGCTTCTGCAGCAGGGTGAATCTCGGCATCGCCACCTTAAATAAAACCGCAACCACAAGCATGATCAGTACAACAGCCAGCGCCAGTATCCAGGTCATGGAAGCGTCCGTCTGAAAGACCCTGATCACTCCCCCCACACCGAGAATCGGTGCATAGAGAACGATTCGAAAGATCATCGTAGCCAGCATCTGTATCTGCTGAATATCGTTGGTACTCCTGGTAATCAGAGATGCTGTTGAAAAATGATTCAGCTCCTCTCCCGAAAAAGAGAGGACCTTCCGGTATACCTGATTTCTCAGATTTCGTCCCATATAGGCCGCCACACGACAGGAGAGAAAGGTGACTGCCACCGCAGCCATCATAACCAGGAGTGCCATTCCCAGCATACGCAATCCGGCTTTTTTGATATAATCCGTCTGTATCTTCTCCAGATTCTTTCCCATCTGTGCATACTCCTCCTGCACATAGGAAACAGCCGTCTGGCTAATGATGGAATCCGGCATCTCCCCGAACTTTTTCAACTGTTCTGCAAACATCTGCCGCCTCTGTTCATCCGGAATCTGTGCAAGCACCTGGAAAATATCAGCCTGCTCTGGCAGTCCCATCTTTGCTTTCAGTGCTGCTGTCTCTTCACTCTCCTGTGCGATTCCGGCTGTCATCAGCATGGGAATACCAAAGATGCCATTCAGCTCCTCCCGCTTTTCCGCAGAGATTCTGTCAAGCACATAAATTCCGTCTTTCAGTGTGTAGCTTTCCTCCACTTCTGCCCGCTCCTCATCACTCATAAAAAGAAACAGCTTCTTCATGGATTCCTCCCGGATCTCTTCCGGTACTCCATCCTCCACACCTTTTTGCTGGATTCCCACATTGACGATCTTTGATGTGTAATCAGGAAGTGCCAGATCGCAGGATGCCTGCAGAAACAGCAGTACAATAATCAGCACGATATAGTACCACTTTTCCTTTACATAGCGAAACATTTTCAGCATTTCTATATCTCCTCCATTTTCCTTAACCATTCAGAACCGCCCAATATCAAAATGAAATATCAGACCTTAGCAAGTAAACTTGCACGGTCTGCTTTTTCATTTTGCTGCTGTCTTTTTTTCAGAACAGCAGGCCGCAGACCCGTCTGCTTCGCAGACTATTCGCTGCTCACGCAGCTCCTGTCTGTGGCTGTTGGGCGTTCCGCCCAATATCAAAATGAAATATCAGACCTTAGCAAGTAAACTTGCACGGTCTGCTTTTTCATTTTGCTGCTGT
>OLOS01000171.1_pt1 | contig 76501 bp, 60 predicted proteins | sample 1672631 | NCBI WGS metagenome assembly OLOS01 (sample SAMEA3136707, study PRJEB25190) | human gut metagenome | biome: human gut; feature: human-associated habitat; material: faeces | place: Austria | collected 2013
AATGCAGTAGTGGTTGAAACAAGAATCCCCCTGCTTTAGCTGTGGGGAGTGTCAAGAAGAAAAACTAGCAAGGATCCAAAAGTTCCGTCCGATAGATGACACTTTTTTCGAAGTCCTTGCTGAAGACAAAGAAGTCTGCGAAGAAATTCTACAGGTCATCCTTGAGGATCCGGAGCTTACCGTGCTTAGTGTACAGACACAGAAAAGCATAAAAAACCTATATGGGCGTTCGGTCCGTCTGGATGCCGTATGCAGGCTTGGCTCTGGAGAAACTGTAAACATTGAGGTACAGCGTTCGGATAATGACAACCATCTGAAAAGGGTGAGATATAACGCTGCCTGTATCACAGCCAGTGTTACAAACCCAGGAGATAATTTTAAGCAGGTGCCTACTGTTTATGCCGTTTACATCTCTGAATTTGATCCTTTTGGACTGGGGTTCACAACCTACCATATAGACAATACTATAAGGGAAACAAAGACAGTTGTAGATGACGGATTCCACCGTATTTTCGTCAACACACTGGTGGATGACGGCACTGACCGGGCAAAACTGATGAAGTGCTTCCTTCAGACGGAAGTAAATGATCCTAAATTTCCCAGGATTTCAGAGCGGGTACATTTTTTGAAACATTCGGAAGGAGGAATTGAACAGATGTGTGCGATTATGGAAGATTATGCTAAGGAATATGCTAAAGAGTACGCTAAAGAGTACGCTAAAGAGTATGCTAAAGAGTCGGACAAGAAAACAGCTAAACAATTTTTTGAGAATGGAGCGGGCTTTGAACTCGTGAAAGCAAGTCTTACTACCATTTCCGAAGAGGAGCTGCGTGAGATTTACAACTCTGTGAATATCAGCAACTCATGACAGATTGAGATTTCAGGCCGGGGATTCCCGGCCTGTTTTATACAAAAAAACAGTTGACAAGTTACAATCAAAAACGTCACCTATATTTTCCTCACTCCCAGCACCTGTCCGCCTGCCGGATAGACCGGGGCGCCATAGATGTCGGAGGCCCAGCCTGCAAACTCTGCTTCGGGGTCATAGTACAATCCGTCGATCCGCACATAAGCGTGACGGGTCAGGCCGTCTGCGGCTCCGTCACGTGTTCCATGGATGCGCCCGCGGACCACATAGGGCTCATAACCGATGACCTTGGCCATCACCGCAAATCCGCACGCAAAGTTGTAACAGTTTCCGCCCCGTCTGTTATAGATTTCCAGGGCGTAATCATACTCCCAGCCGTCATATACGGAGAAGTTTCTCCAGGTGACATAGCTGAAATGACTGCGGCTGCACATATAAGCATAGGCTGTACGAAGCTTCTGGCTCTTACTCATGCTGTCATTTGTGATCGTCTTCAGGAGCCCTGCCGCCCTTTTGACGGCTGCCGCCTCCGCCTTATCGGCATGCGTCAGCTTCGCATAGCCATTCTTATCGATCTTCTGCCCATTGATGGTACGCTTCACTGCCATCTGGCCGGTTTTCAGATAAAAATACGCCTTTTTCTTCCCGATGATCTGCCATCCGATCTGCATGGTTCCGTCATCAGCAAAATAATACTTCTTTCCGTCAATCTCCGTCAGACCTTTCGCGCCGCATCCCTCACTGTCGAAGTAATATTTCTTTCCCTCAAGATTTACCCAGCCGACTGCCGCTTTTCCATTTGACCGGAAATAATACCTCTTTCCCCGGATAACCTTCATGGTCTTCCTTACCATTCTTCCTCTGCTGTCAAAGAAGTAGCGGCTGTTTCCTATCTTTATTATCCTGCTCTTTACTTTTTCACCGTTCTCATCATAGTAATAACGGTATCCCTTTCCTGTCACCCAGGTATTGGCCGCTGCCTCCGCCCGGACAGGAAAAGTAAGCAGGCTCATCAAAAGCAGCAGTCCTGCTGCCATGATCGTTTTTCTCTTTCCGTATTTCTTCATTTTAATATTCTTCAATGGCCGTACTTCCATCCGAATAAGTGATCTCATAATATCCATGCCCGCTTCCGTCGCAGTCATCATATGCCTGGCGGCTTACCTCATATTTACCGCCGCCGGAGGGCTGGGACTGCTGTGCCGCAGCTGCGGCGGCAGCTGCATCCGCTTCGGCCTTTGCTCTTGCTGCCTCCTCGGACTTCTTTGCCTGCTCCGCCTCTTCTTTGGACTCGCTTAAGTACTCTTTTACCACATAACCCTCTTTGTCCCCAAGGGTTACTTTGCACCACTTCTCATCCTCCTCATATACAGTTACTTCATCCCCGAGGTATGCCACTGCCACCGCCTCAGAGGAAGCATCTGCCGCCTGTCGGATATACACATCACTGAGTACATACATCGTCCTTGGTTCTGCAGCAGCCTGTTTCTCTGTCTCGTCGGGTGCCGCTGTTTCGGTCTCAGCTGCTGTCTCACGCATGCTTTCACTCTCCGTCTCAGCCGCACGTTCCTGCTCCGTCGCTGCTTCTGTTTCTGCCACAGACTCTGTCTGTTTTGCTGTTTCCTTTCCTGTACTGCTTCCACATGCCGTTGCCATGCATGCTGCGATTGTCAGAGCACAGATCATCATCATTTGTCTTTTTTTCAATTTCTTCTCCTCCTCTTCCCACCGGTTCAGATGTTCACATCCACATGGTATTGTTTTTTCTTTTCTATTTTGTCATTTTTCCATCTACCTTCGATGTTTTCACGGAATACGATTTTATTCCGATTCGTTTTTATTCCTACTACTTTTCACATCATTTTTTACATTGACTTGTATACACATAAGTCTATATCCATAACAGCTTGTATCCACATCAGCCTGTATTCACACCAGCCTGTATCCACACCAGCCTGTATCCACATCAGCCTGTATCCATACCAGTCTGTATCCACACCAGCCTGTATTTACATCACACAACCACCAATTTCATACCACGTATCGCCCTTCTGAATGAGAATATCGATCTCTTCCCCGCCATCCTTCCACGCATCAGATGCCAGATACAGTACAAATCCGCCATCCCTACTCTCATCCTCCACAGTCACTGTGGCTGGGAAGGCTTCGTAGACATTGCCGTTCACACGTACACCGATGCAGGAATCATTCTCCAGATATGCCTCATCCACGGCTCCGGACAGCTTCACATATGCGCCCTGCTGCTCCGCCCTGAGCCCGGATACTTTGGCCGCCTCCCGGATGATCTCACCCTCCGGAAGCATCAGGCTGCCTTCCATCTGCGGCGGATTCTCTGCCATCTCCGGCAGGAACCTTTCTGCCCGCTCCACGATCACCGTATCCGCCCCATGAGCTGCCAGATCCGTCATCTGATAGGGAATTCCTCTTGAAAACCAGGCATCCCCGTACTGATTGGCCAGAAACGGAAGCAGTGCATTTCCAAAGGAATCCCGGTACATGACAAGGCTCCCGCCGGCACCCGGATTTACCGTTGTGATCCTGGGGTCGAATGTACTCTCCACCTCTCCCACATAAGCAAACCGGTCCAGACCGTCATAATAGATCTCTTCTTCCGGCGTGACTGCCAGCGGATACAGCATCGCATCCAGATCGCCTGTAAAATCCGTCCTCACTTCATAAGGCGCCTCCGTAAGCGTCAGGTGCTCTTTTCCCAGCGCATTCAGCAGAGTGTCAGCCGCCAGGGCTGCGCCCTTATTGTTCCAGTGGGAGTCTCTCTTATGATAGAGTACCTCCTCCTGCTCCGAGAGGACACGGTACAGATCCACATACTGCACCCCTTCCTTCTCAAGCCAGGAACGGATCCGTGTCAGATTCTTCTTATCCGACACCTTTCTGCTGTCATAGTACGGCATATGCTCTCCGTACAGGCTGTTCTTGTTCGGGGCGATCGTGAACACAAATTTCGCTCCCTGCCTCTCCACATATTCCTGCATCATAGCCAGCGAATGAGCTACATTAAACAATGCCCGCTCACTCATCTGTCCGGTTCCCAGATAGTCATTCAGGGAATCCCTGTAGTACAGCCATCCGTCGCTTCCCCGGATCACGCCGTCTGCCGCCGACACCCCGAAGATGTTTCCCCGGATCAGCGCATTTGCCGTCACCAGCTCCTGGCGGAAGCCGAAATGATCCTGAAAATACGCACCTGCATCTGACAGAAAATACAGATTCCATCCATCCTCATTCTTCAGTACAGGCGCCTTGGCCAGCGTCCGGTTCTCAGAAGCCGCTTCCCGCCCCGGCACAGCCATTCCGATGAGCGGAAGCAGACAGAGTACGAAAAAGAACCCCGTATAAAGGAAATATTTTTTCTTCATTCTGCTTCCCTCCTAAAACCTGAAATAGATAAACGGATTGTAAGTGCCGCCTGCCAGACTCAGCAGACAGAGGACAAGCCCTGCCATGCTGCACACCGTGGCAGCAGTTTCATATCCTCTGCGCCCCCTCCACCTTTCACATACCGGGAAGGAGGCCACACATGCTGCGGCAAAGGACACAAGATACAGGGGCGTGAGCTGCTGCAGGCAAAGACTTAAGGAACCGTTATCCACAGAAAATCCTGTGAACATGCTCTTTATCCACAAAAATCCCTGCTTCATGGTGTCGGCCCGGAAAAAGACAAATCCGATACACACGACCAGCAGGGTGTAGATATGCATACCTGCCTGTTTGATCCTGCCGCCTTTTTTTCTCAGCCAGGGGACAAATTCCTCCAGCATCAGGAAGCATCCGTGATAGATGCCCCAGAAAAGAAAGGTCACATTCGCCCCGTGCCAGATTCCTGTACATAAGAAGACAATAAATTTATTGATACATGTCCGTACCCTGCCCTTCCGGTTGCCTCCCAGGGGAATGTACAGATATTCCAGAAACCAGCCTGACAGGGAAATATGCCATCTTCTCCAGAATTCCCGGATGCTGTCAGAGCTGTAGGGATAGCGGAAATTTTCCTTAAAATGAAATCCGAACATCCACCCCAGCCCGATGGCCATATCGCTGTAACCGCTGAAGTCGAAATAGATCTGGAACAGGTAGGATACCGCCCCCAGCCAGGCTGCCGCCGCACCCAGACTGCCGGCATCCGATGCAAAGAGGGCATCGGCCGCCACTGCCATCACATTGGCGATCAGCACCTTCTTTGACAGTCCCGCGATAAACCGGCGGATGCCTTTCGCCACGCCTTCCGCCGTCTGGCTGCGATTCTCGATCTCAGCCTCGATATCGTGATACTTCACGATCGGTCCGGCGATCAGCTGCGGGAAGAAGGATATGTAAAGCAGCACTTTCCCAAAATTTTTCTGTGCCGAATTCACTCCCCGGTAGACATCGATCACATAGGACATGGCCTGAAAGGTAAAAAAGGAAATTCCGATGGGGAGACGGATCTGCGGTACCGGCAATGCCGTCCCCAGCAGGCCATTTACAGTCTCCGTCAGGAAGCCCGCATACTTAAACACTGCAAGCAGTCCCACGTTCATAAGAACCGCACAGGCCAGCAGCAGCTTCTTTTTCTCTGCAAAGCGCTCCATCCCCAGTGCCCAGAGATAATTCAAAAGTGCAGAGGCCGCCAGCAGAAGCACATACACCGGTTCACCATATGCATAGAAGATCAGGCTGGCCACCAGAAGCATGGCATTCTTTGCCCGGATTCCCGGCAGGAGCAGATGTCCGAAAAATACGATTGGCAAAAAGATACATAAAAATACAAGGGAACTAAATACCATCACTCACCTCACTGTATCTTAATAGCACATCCATACGATTTCTTTTTCCCCGTACCGGAAGGTATAAACGGTAAAGGTGCCGTAGTTCCAGATGCCGTCCTCCCCGGACTGCCCCTCCCAGGTCATGCAGCTCGGGCTGTAATCTCTGGAAGAAGGTTCTCCGATGATACCAAGCAGCCCGGCGACATCCTCCGCCTGTCTGCTATACTGCTTTAAGAGCTCTGTCTTTGCCGTATCCAGCTTTCCGTCTGCTCCAAAGCTGTACATCTGACCGTCAATCACGCGGATGCCGGTATAAGCGGCTCCGTCTTTCCCCAGATAATACTTCTTTTTATACCAGCCGTTTTTCTGCATCTGCCCTTTGGCGTTAAAACAGTAGATTTTATTCTTAATCTGCTTCACACCTGTACTGGCCACACCGTTTTTTCCGAAATAATACCGGTATTTTTTCCCTCCGGTCTTTACATTCACCCATTTATTCCGTACTTTCTTTCCCTTTGCATAGTAAACATACTTCTTCCCGGTCTTTACCAGGCCTTTCTTCTGGGCAGCCTGTACCACCGGTGCTTCTGTCATCACCGCAGCAGGCATCTGCAGACACAGCCCCAGTGCCAGGGCTGCAAGACATCCTCTGATCTTATTCATGTTTCTCTTCCTTTCCTCTTTCTCGTTTGTTACCTTCTCTGGTGTGGATTATACCGTCACTCTCTTGCCCGTCTTATAAGTTTTCTTCATGCTTTTGATGCTCTTCATGAAGTATTTTCCTTTGCTGCCTGCAGCAAATTTGTCCATATTGGCATCACATACATACCATGTCTTACCAACCTTTACCTCACACCAGGCATGTGGCTGCCATCTGGAGGCGTTAAATCCATTGGTCGTTCCGATGCAGATCCTCACCGGCAGTCCTGTCGCCTTTTTCGCGAGACATGCGTAAAGAGCCGCATAGTGATAGCAGCTTCCGTTCTTTTTCCTGATCATCTCTGCAGCATAGGTCTTTTCCCATCCCTTCGTGCTCTGGAATCCCACTGCTCTGGCATATCCATAGTTCTTTTCTACATACTGGAACAGCTTCTTCAGCTGCTTCTTCTGATCTGTTTCTTTTTTTACGACCTTCTTTACGATCTTTTCCGCAGATTTCTCCAGGCTGCTTCCTGCCGCCTGTGCCGTCACTGCCGGAGCGGTAACATTTCCGCATACAACTGCTGCCGCCAGGATCCCGGCCATTGTCTGTCTTATCTTTCTCTGTTTCATAGGTCCTCCTTTTGTACTTTTCACGTATTCGATTCAAAAATTCCGTACATACTATGTTCTCTTTTTAAATTCTGTGTAACTGTTCAGAGTCCATTCGCAAAATCGCCTCTGCGAGGCTTTCCTTTTGCTCATGTATGGCTCTCGCCATACTTGCATTGCTGTGGATAAGTGATTTATGACACGCCTGGAAATGAGTAAGAAACGGGGCAGAACCCCCTCGGATTCCACAGGAAGATTGCTCACGAAAGACAACCCGGAGTTAAAAGGCAATCTGCTCCTGTAAGAATCTTATTCGAATGATATCCATAACAAGCACAAAAACAGACCAGCGGCATTTTTGCCGCACAGTCTGTTTTACTTTTCTTTTACTCGATCGTTTCTGTGTCTCCCGAACTCTCTCCCAGAGTGATCCATTTCAGATAGGCATTCATGAACAGGTCGATGTTTCCATCCATGACGCTGTCCACATTTCCTGACTCTGCCCCTGTCCTGTGATCCTTTACCATCGTATAGGGCTGCATGACATAGGAACGGATCTGGCTTCCCCAGCCGATCTCCTTGATCTCGCCGCGGATGCCGGATACCTTTTCGGCATTTTCCTGCTGCTTTAAGAGATACAGCTTTGCCTTCAGCATCTGCATGGCCTTATCCTTATTCTGGAACTGTGAACGCTCATTCTGACACTGTACCACGATATTTGTCGGAAGATGTGTGATACGGATCGCCGATGAGGTCTTGTTAATGTGCTGGCCGCCTGCTCCGCTGGAACGGTAGGTATCGATCCTCAGATCCTCATCTCTGATCTCGATGTCCAGATCCTCCTCGATATCGGGCATGACATCACAGGAAACGAAGGATGTCTGCCGTTTTCCCGCTGCATTGAACGGCGAGATGCGCACCAGACGGTGAACGCCCTTTTCTGATTTCAGATAGCCGTAAGCATTCTCTCCGTTCACCTGGAAGGTCACAGACTTGATTCCGGCTTCTTCACCATCCAGATAGTCCAGAACCTCCAGAGAATAACCTTTCTTGTCTGCCCAGCGGCTGTACATACGGTAAAGCATCCCTGCCCAGTCACAGGACTCTGTGCCTCCCGCCCCCGCATGAAGGGTCACGATGGCATTATCCCTGTCATACTCTCCGGAGAGGAGTGTTTTGATACGGATATTTTCGTAGGTACTGATAAAGGTATCCAGTGTCTCCTGGATTTCCGGTATCAGTGAGGCATCATTTTCTTCCTTTGCCATTTCGATCAGCGTCTCGATCTCCTCAAACTGCTCCTTTAACGCATGATACGTCTCAATATCATCCTTTAAGTCCTTTAATGTCTTCATCGCCTCCTGGGACTCCTCCGGTCTGTCCCAGAAATCCGGCTCTTCCATCTTTCTTTCTAATTCCTGGATCCGTTTTTCCTTATTGGCCAGGTCAAAGTGAATCCCTCACTTCCACTAATGGTTTTTCATATGTGTTCAGTGTATATCTGAACTGGTCTAATTCTACCATAGCTTCACCTTCTTTCTATTTCTGTATAAAATGGCTTCGCGGGATCCGGTCCGAGAAGCCATGCTGTCTTATTTTTGTTACTATTCACACGTCAGCCAGTTCGAGGTGTTTTCTGTGAGTGTAACGAAGCGAAAGGTAACTTATTTTTTTCTGCCGCAGCACTGTTTATACTTTTTACCGCTGCCGCATGGACACGGATCATTCGGATATACCTTCATCTCCGCTCTCTTCTTTGGCTCCTTCGGGCCGGAATCATCCTTATTCGTTCCGGTTACCTTCGCTACTTCTTCTCTCTCGACCTTCTGCTCGATCCTGATGTGGTAAAGCAGACGGAGCGTATCCTCCTGGATACCTGCCGACATGGCATCGAACATCTCGTAGCCGCTCATCTTGTATTCTACCAGCGGATCTCTCTGACCATATGCCTGCAGTCCGATTCCCTGACGGAGCTGATCCATATCGTCGATATGATCCATCCATTTCCGGTCGATCACCTTCAGCAGGATCACACGCTCCATCTCACGAAGCTGCTCTGCCTCCGGGAACTCTGCTTCCTTCGCTTCATAGAGCTTCACAGCCTGCTCCTTTAAGGACTGCTTCAGCTCATTCTTCTTCATGCGCTCTTTCACCGTGATCTTCAGCGGAATGATCGGCACCAGAAGAGAATCCAGCTCGACAAGGTTCCACTCCTCCGTGCTCTGATCATCGGAGATACACATATCCACGGTATTGTCCACCGTGTCTGTGATCATCTTCAGGATGGAGTCACGCATGCTCTCACCATCCAGCACACGCCGTCTTTCTTTATAAATAATCTCACGCTGCTCGTTGTTTACCTGGTCATACTCCAGCAGGTTCTTACGAATACCGTAATTGTTGCTCTCAATCTTCTTCTGGGCATTTTCAATCGCTTTGGAAAGCATCTTATGCTCGATCTGTTCATTCTCCGCAACACCCAGGGATTTGAATACACCCATCAGACGCTCAGAACCGAACAGACGCATCAGGTCGTCCTCCAGAGAAATGTAGAATCTGGATTCACCCGGATCTCCCTGTCGTCCGGAACGACCGCGGAGCTGATTGTCAATACGTCTGGATTCATGGCGCTCGGTACCGATGATCTTCAGTCCGCCCACGGCCCTGGACTCTTCATCCAGCTTGATATCGGTACCACGTCCCGCCATATTGGTGGCAATGGTAACGGCTCCGTGACGTCCTGCCTCGGCTACGATCTCCGCCTCCAGCTCATGGAACTTGGCATTCAGCACCTTATGCGGAATGCCCTGGCGCTTCAGCATGCCGCTGAGCAGCTCGGAGGTCTCGATGGTGATCGTACCTACCAGAACCGGCTGTCCCTTGTCATGTGCTTCCTTGATCGACTCAACGACTGCATGGAACTTTTCTTTCTTTGTCATGTACACGGCATCATCCAGATCCTTACGCGCGATCGGCTTGTTGGTCGGAATCTCGATAACATCCATTCCGTAGATGTCACGGAACTCCTTCTCCTCTGTGAGTGCCGTACCGGTCATACCGGATTTCTTTGTATATTTATTGAAGAAGTTCTGGAAGGTGATGGTAGCCAGTGTCTTGCTCTCTCTCTTTACCTTCACATGCTCCTTCGCCTCGATCGCCTGGTGGAGTCCGTCGGAATATCTTCTTCCCGGCATGATACGTCCCGTAAATTCATCGACGATCAGTACCTGGTCATCCTTTACCACATAGTCCTGATCCCTGTGCATCAGGCTGTGTGCACGCAGAGCCAGGTTCATATTGTGCTGGATCTCCAGATTGTCAGGATCTGCCAGATTCTCGATCTGGAAGAACTTCTCTACTTTCTTGATTCCCTGCTCCGTCAGGTTTACGACCTTGTCCTTTTCATTGACTACATAATCTCCGGTCTCGGTGATTTCTTCGCCCATGATCGCAGACATCTTCGTAACCTCACCGCTGGCTTCTCCCCGCTCCAACTGTCTTGCAAGAATATCGCAGACCTCATAAAGCTTTGTAGACTTTCCGCTCTGTCCGGAAATGATCAGAGGAGTACGCGCTTCATCGATCAGTACCGAGTCCACCTCATCGATGATGGCATAATGCAGCTCTCTCTGCACCAGCTGCTCCTTGTAGATTACCATGTTGTCTCTCAGGTAATCAAAGCCCAGCTCGTTATTCGTTACATAAGTAATATCACATGCATACTGTGCCCGGCGTTCATCATTGTCCATCGGATTTAAAACACATCCCACAGTCAGACCGAGGAATTCATGTACTTTTCCCATCCACTGGGCATCACGGTGTGCCAGATAGTCATTGACGGTAACGATATGAACACCTTTGCCCTCAAGAGCATTCAGATAAGCCGGAAGCGTAGATACCAGGGTCTTACCTTCTCCTGTCTTCATCTCGGCAATACGTCCCTGATGAAGAATGATACCTCCGATCAGCTGCACCTGATAGTGCTCCATGTTCAGCACACGCTTCGCCGCCTCACGCACCGTAGCAAATGCCTCTGGCAGAAGATCGTCGAGTGTCTCCCCCTCTGCCAGTCTTTTCTTATATTCTCTTGTCTTGTCTCTGAGCTCTTCATCAGACAAAGCCTGCATCGTCGGTCTCAGGCTTTCAATCTTTTTCACGAGAGGCATGATCAGCTTTACCTCACGCTCGCTGTGAGTACCGAATACTTTTTGAATCAGATTCATGTTCTTTCTCCTATCATCTCATCTGTTTCCGGCGGGTTTCATCCGTTGCGGATCTATATGCCGCGATTTATTATGTACTTTTCACGGCAAACTACCTTGTATTCTATCACTTTCCGGTAAAAGAAACAATAAATTTTTTATGAATAAGCTATGAACTTGATTTCTTGGCGTTTTCTTTGCGCCAAAAAGGCTGCGAACAAAACGCTGCCGCACAGCCATTCATAAAGCGGTGCGGCAGCTTCCCTATCATTCATCCCTTACAGAACGATCAGAACTCCGGCTCGATCAGTCCGTAGGTATTTCCTTTTCTCTTATAAACAACATTTACCTCTCCGGTCTCCGCATTGCTGAATACGAAGAAGTTATGTCCGAGAAGCTCCATCTGTACACAGGCATCTTCCGGGAACATAGGCTTCATTCCAAAGTGCTTGGTGCGGATGATTTTCACATCCTCCTCTTCCGGAACCTCTTTTTCAATATATTCTTTCTTAAAGTTTCCACCATTCTGATGTTTCTCGATAATCTTGTTCTTATATTTGCGAAGCTGTCTCTCAATGACTTCCTCTACCAGGTCGATCGATACATACATATCATTGCTGACCTGCTCGGAGCGGATAATATTTCCCTTGACCGGAATCGTCACTTCGATCTTCTGTCTTTCTTTTTCCACACTCAGGGTTACATGAATCTCTGTTTCAGGAGTAAAGTACCTTTCCAGCTTTCCAAGCTTGTCCATCACTGCATTCTTTAAGCCTTCCGTAACCTCGATGTTCTTTCCACTAATCGTAAAACGCATGCTGCCCAACTCCTTTTCCTTAAATTTACGGCACCTGGAATGCTGTTCGCTGCTGTTCACTTTTCTCCTTTCATAAAAAGGAACTCTAAGCTTCTGATCCAGTGAAGAGCAACGCTATTTCTGCCTTCCTGTGCTATACAGACATTATACCATATTTTGTATGATTTACAACAAAATATTCATAAATTATCTGTTAATTTGATGCCAGGGTCAAAAGGGAGCGCGGAAAACTGTTCACTCCGTGACCAGTAACACCGTAATCATTCACCGCAGGCTCTCAGCACCTCCCGGTAGGGCATACTGCCTCCAAAAAGGTCGAGCGCGCTGCCGATGGTCACATCCACCGCTCCTTTTCCGAGGATCCGCAGCTTTTCCAGATCCTCAAAGCTCCCCACGCCTCCTGCGTAGGTGACGGGCAAGCCCTGCCAGTTTCCCAGCATTTTTACCAGATTTTCCTCGATTCCCCGTGCCTTCCCCTCCACGTCTACGGCATGGATCAGAAATTCATCACAGAAGGAAGCGAGCTCATCCATCGTTTTCTCATTTAAGGCGACCTGCGTAAACTTCTGCCAGCGGTCCGTTACGATCCAGTACTCATCTCCCCTTCTGCGGCAGCTCAGATCAAGAACCAGGCGTTCTCTTCCCACCGCACTTTTCATTTTCTCCAGATTCCTGTAGTTCAGGATACCGTCAGAAAAGACAAAGCTCGTGACGATCACGTGGGAAGCGCCCGCCTCCAGATACTCAGAAGCATTTCCGTCATGGATGCCTCCTCCCACCTGCATACCGCCCGGATAAGCTCTCAGAGCTGCCACAGCCTGTGCTCTCGTCGCTTCATAGTAAGGAGATGTGGCAGGATTCAGCAGGATAATGTGTCCTCCCCGTATCCCGTCCCGTCTGTAAAAATCCGCATAATATGGCGCATCCTGTACGGACACAAAATTTTCCGCCGCCGTGTCTCCCTGATCCGCCAGCGTTCCCCCCACGATCTGCTTCACTTTTCCGTTATGTATATCAATGCATGGTCGAAATCTCATCTTTCCTCTTCCTCCAAAATCATTTTCTGATCCATTACACATCTGACAGCTGTTCAGCGCCGGGCATACACTCCGCAGCTGGCACATCAGGCGCAGCATGACATACACTCCGCAGCTGGTACATCAGGCGCAGCATGACACACACCTCGCAGCAGGTATATCTGAACATTTCTGTACAGTTATCGTTTTTCTGATTATACAGGATATCCGTGTAAAATAGCAACCCGGGCAGAATTTTTTTCCACGGCTAATATGATGGCATATCACAGGCATGCGAAACAACAACCCGGGCAGAAATTTTTCTGTCCGGGCATACATGTTGCGGTAACTATTCAGAGTCCATTCGCAAAATCGCCTCTTCGAGGCTTTCCTTTTATTTTGCTCTGTTTGTCTCTGTTGCACTGTTTGTATCATTGGTGCCATTTGCATTGTTTCTTCTGTTTGTATTGTTATCCGTATTGTTTCCGTCCAGGTCATCTGCGATATCATTTACACCATTGCGGATATCATCGCCGATTTCATCTACGACACCTTCTCCGTTTCTCGTTCCTGTGGTTGCATCATTGACCCTGTTGGTGTCGCCGGTTGTCTCTGTGGCAGGGTTTGTTTCTGTCGTATTTTCCGTGGTGCGGTTTGTTTCCGTCGTGGTGGTGTTTTCCGTGGTTCTGCCTGTCTCTGTTGCCTTGTTATTCTCGGTAGCTTTGTTCGTCTCTGTTGCCTGTGTGTTCTCTGTCGTCTGTGTAGTGTTTCGATTTGTTCCGCAGGCTGCAAGCCCCATGACGCAAAGAGTCAGTGTCATACATAAAACAACTTTTTTCAACTGTTTCATAAATATTCTCCTTTTCAAAAATGTTTTCTTCCCTAATATGCCCTTCTTTTTCAATGTTATTCGTAATAGTAATTTACTGGTTACTGTCAGGCTCCGTCACGAAAGGAAATGCGCTTTCGGAAGATTCTTCGCGCAAGCTGTTTTCCATTAAATGGAATCAAAGGATAAAGATAGCTCTTTCCGGATATGGTCCGGTTCGTTCCAATAGACAGCAAAGTGATGAGGATTCCTGCAAGGAATCCATACCAGTCAAAAGCGGCTGTCAGAATCAGTAAAAGAATACGCATGAATTTCAGGGCATATCCCAGTTCATAGCTTGACTGCGTATAGTTGGCAATTGCCACAAATGCCATATAAAGCATCGTCTCTGAATTAAACCACCCGGAATTCACAGCAAATTCTCCCAGCACCAGGGCAGCGATCACACTCAGTGGCGTGGTAAGCATATTCGGGGTATTGATCGCCGCCAGCTTAAGTCCGTCGATTCCGATCTCCAGGATCAGCAGCTGATAAACCAGAGGGATATTTACATCACCTTCTATTTTGATAAAGTCAAATGCCGGTGGAATCCACTGAGGATTCTGCATCAGCAGGATCCACAGCGGTGTCAGCACCAGTGTCAGGACACCGATAAACAGACGGGTAAGCCTCAGATAGGTTCCTGTTACCGGTGGAAAATAGAAATCATCTGCCTCTTCGGTAATATCAAAAATAGATACCGGGAGAATAACAGCTGCCGGAGAATTATCCACCAGCACAGCAATCTTTCCTTCCAGGACACTCGCTGCCGCCGCATCCGGCCGTTCGGAATATTTTACCTTTGGGAAGGGATTGTACCATTTTCTGCGGTACAGGCACTCTACCAGACTTTCCTGGTTCATCGTCAGTGCATCAACCTTCAGATTCCGGATCCTGGAGCGGATATCCTCCAGAAATTTCCGGTCCACCCGGTCATCCATATAGCAGAGTACAATGTCTGTTCTGGAACTGCTCCCCGCCTGCTGCATTTCCATCACAAGTGACGGGTTTCGGATGCGTCTCCGGATCAGTGCCGTGTTAAATACCACCGTCTCTACGAATCCATCCTTGGATCCCCGGAGGACCTTATCCTTTTCCGGCTCTGCCACGCTTCGCATCGGATACGTCCTGCAGTCGATCGCAAAACATTTATCATATCCGTCAATAAACAGGCAAAGCACACCGGAAAGGATATTGGTTTCAATTTCCGACCGGTCTGAAAGCAGTTCCACCTCCACATAGGGCATGGCATCCCTGGAAAGCCCGCTGCTGTCCTCCGGCAGATCCTCCGGTGTAACAGAATAGAAAAATTCCATCAGCTTTTCCATAATGTCATCCTTAATAAATCCGTCAATAAAATAGAAACATGCCTGACGGTCAGCCACCACCGTTGTCCGGCAAATGATATCAAAACTCTTACGAATTCCCAGTTTCTCATGAAAGTATTCCATATTTCCCGCCAGATCTGTTGTAATTTTCTGCTTCATACTGCTCTCCTTTACACAGAATTCTCCTGTATATTCTTTCCTGTCTTTTGCTTATTTATGCAATATCTGTCTGCCAGATCTCCCTTTTCTTTACCATCCAGGTGCGCTCTTGCGTACTTGCTGCGAGGTTTGCATCATGCTTTGCATGACATAGCACTTTTATGTTTCATTTTGTTGCATTTCAAGTTTCGTCACATCATCCTTGCTATAATCGGAACATAACTGTTCAGGACACCGGCAGAACAAATTCATCTGTTTTCATGCACTCATGAAGCGGATATTCTCCGGGACCTGGCACTGTACAAACAGCAAAGCGTTGATTCCGTTCAGTAAAAGGGAATCTGCAGGAGGTACCGTAATGGGATACACGGGGCTTGGAAAACGCCTGAAAGAATTGCGAGAAAATCATCAGTATACACAGCGATATGTCAGTTATAAAGTGAATATTGAGCGGCCTTCCTATTCCAATTATGAGCTCGGAAAACGCACTCCTCCGCTGGAATTGATCATTCAGCTGGCAGATTTTTATCACGTCTCTCTCGATTACCTGCTTCGAAGTCCTGATTCTTCACCCGGACAAAACGGTGAGAAGATCAGAATCAAATCTCCTGATAAGAATGAGCAATATCTTCTCACACTATTCCGCCTCCTTTCCGAAAAAGAAAAACGTGACGTTCTGAAATACCTGGAAAAAAAGTCCGGAAAATCAGATTCTAAACACAGAGAAACAGAGCAGTTATCCCGATCATAGGATATCCGCTCTGTTTCTTTTCTGTCAGATAACAGCTGTGTATCTGTCAGTCAATCTTTTACTTTGTGATTTTTACCGTCTTGCTCTGTCCCTTCTTAGCCAGAAGTTTCTTATAGGCTTTGAGCTTTGCAGCCGGAACCTTAATGACTGCTTTCTTGCTGATACCTTTGAAAGCACTCTTTCCAACCTTCTTAAGAGATGTACTCTTAATGCGGACAGATGTCAGCTTCTTACATCCGCTGAATGCTTTACCGTCAATCTGTTTTAAGCTCTTGCTGTTTACCGTTACCTTCTTCAGACTCGTACAATTTGCAAACGCATTTGCTCCGATGACTGTCACATTCTTGCCGATCGTCACACTTCTGAGCTTCTTATGATTCTTAAATGCGGAGGCTGCGATGGAGGTAACCTTATAGTTCTTTCCTTCGATGTTCACCTGATCCGGAATCTTAACTGATGTAAGCTTATTATTCGTAGTATTCACTGCTTCCACCGTCTGTCCGGAAACGCTGGTCACTTTATAGTTTACCTTGTTTTTCTCATAAACCTTTCCCGGAATCGGTGCCGGCGTATTATTGCCCGGCTGTTCAGGCTGCGGAGTCGGCTTAGATGGATCCTTATCTGACGGTTTCTGATTGCCCGGATCCTGATTGCCCGGATCCTGATTGCCCGGATCCTGATTACCTGGATCCTGATTGCCCGGATCCTGATTGCCTGGATCCTGATTCGTCGGATCTGCCGGCTTCAGTGCTCTCACAGCTGCATCCAGATCCATCTTTACCTTTTCGATATCCGATGCCTTCAGATTTCCCTGCGTAAGTGCTGCATTCGCTGCTGCCAGTGCCGTCACATAGGCCTGATAGCTGTCCTCTGTATATGCAGATGCATCTTTGATACTTCCTGCCAGACCGCTGATCAGCTCACGCAGTGCTTCTTTCTGCGCATCTGCTGCTGCATCCAGATCTTTCAGGGCTTTCACAGCTGCTTCCAGATCTGTCTTTGCCTTTTCGATATCCGCTGCTTCCGGATCAGCTTTACTCAATACTTCCTGCGCTGCTTCCAGTGCTGCCACATAGGCCTGATAAAGTTCTGCCGGGTATGCAGATGCATCCTTGATGCTTCCCTCTAACCCATCAATGAAATCCTGCAGACTATTCTTCGATTCATCCTTCTCTTTCAGGCCCCTCACTGCTGCTTCCAGGTCTGCCTTTGCCTTTTCGATATCTGCTGCCTTCAGATTTCCCTGCGTAAGTGCTGCATTCGCTGCTGCCAGTGCCGCCACATAGGCCTGATAGCTGTCTTCCGTATATGCAGATGCATCCTTGATATCCAGCCCGTTTATCAGCTCCTGCAGCTTCTCTTTGGCTGCATCCAGATCCTTCAGCGGTTTTGCCGCCGTATCCAGATTTTCCAGTGCGTTCTGCAGAGGTGTCGCTTTCGGCTGGCTTCCCTTCAGGATCATCTCTGCTGCTGCCAGTGCCTGTGCATAGGCCTGATAGCTGTCCTCCGGATATGCGGATGCTTCTTTAATACTGCTCTTCAGGGTCTGGATCATTCCCTGCAGCTGTGCGATCTGTTCCTCTGTAGCAGCCGCCGGCTCCAGGATCTCTCTGTCTGTGGTTCCATAGATGTCCCACTCACGGATCCCTACTGCGTGCCCTGCCGCATTTGCATTCATGCTGCGGAAGAACAGACGGATATAGCGTTTCACAGCCGGTTTCTCAAGTGTGATCGTATTTAGCAGATCACGTGTATCGCCATTTTCATTGGTGAGCGTTGCCAGTGTCTCCCATGCCTGTCCATCCTCTGACTGCTGAACGTCATAATCGGTCGCATAAGTCTTCAGATAGAAGCTTACTGTCATCCGGCTGACAGACACGTTCCTGCCTTCACCCATATCTGCCTGGATCCAGGAGGTCGTGGTCGCTGCTCCGCCCTTGATGGCATTTCCTTCCCAGCGGGTATTCGTGTCATCATCCACCGCATATTCAACCTTCTGCAGACCGGAACCGGATTCTGTCACTGTACAGATGCTCTTCAGGTTCTGCTCCTGCGGAGTCGTTGTGATGATCTCATACAATACCGGTGTCGTTCCTGACGGCCAGGTAACTTTAAAGGAAAGTACATCCTTCGATACATCCAGTCCAAACTGTCTGCTGGCCATATCCAGTTCTCCCAGAGAAACCGTCTCGATCTTCTCTCCGTCATATACCTGTGCAGTTACTCTTGCATTCGTGATGGCAGCACCATCCTGCAGGAAAATAACGGAATCGATCTTTGTATTCTCTGTCAGCTTATATTCAATATATGCAGTACCATCCGATACCTCTTCTGCTGCAAACACAGTGGAAATACTTCCGTCAATGATCTTTTCCAGATCACCTGTGACATTACCTGTGATCGCATGGTTCACCTTTTCTGCTGTCCTGTTAATATCAATGTTACAGAGCTGCAGAGCTTCCTGTGCATCTGCGGTGATAAGAAGCTTCAGATAACGGACTTCTTTGCCATTCAGATTCTTTGTAATGCGATAGAAGATATTGTCACGGACAGCATCGCCGCCTTTATTCGTTACCGTTGCGATATCTTCCCATGTGTTCTGATCCACGGAAACCTGAATCTTCGCATTCTGGAAAGGCTTGTCATCTGTCGTTGTGATCTGCAGATCATGGATGGCAGTCGTCACACCCAGATCTACCAGGATATAATCATCCTTACTCTGCGCATCTGTCGTCTGTACCGTCGTCGAGGTGTCACCATCAAACAGGTCTCTCCAGGAGCCCTGCAGACCTGAAAATCCGGAAACACTGAGTGACGGACGCATCTGTGCCTCAGCCACGGTTGCTTCAAACTTGCTTAATGTGATCGACTGTGTACTTTCTGTCCGGTTGACCAGACGCACATAGCGAGCCAGCTCTCCATTCAGCTGAGCCGGTACGGTCTGCCATACTGCTCCATTTTCAGAATACTCCAGTGTCAGAGCGTCTGTTCCTGATCCCTGGCAGACAACAGATGTAAGCTGTGCCAGTTCCTCCAGCTTGATACCTGCATATTCTCCAGGTGCCAGTGAAACATCACCGGCAAGTGTCAGTGCATAGGTCTTATCCTCCACAGATACACTTCCCGTCTGCTCCGTTGTACTTCCGATTGCTTCATATGCCGGAATCTCTTCCCAGTCTGCGGAAACCTCACGGACAAAGGTCCAGAAATTATTCTTATGGCTTCCGTTATAAGTTCCTCCAAGCTGCGTAAGGCGCACGCGCACATAGCGTGCCTTAACATTTAACGCTTTTTCAATCTTATGGATGGAACCCTCTTCCGTGTAATCCTCTACATTTGTCCATGTATTTCCATCTTCTGAATATTCCAGACTGAAAAAGTGGAAAATATCATGATGCGTATCATCCTTGCCCTGTACAAACGTTACATTTTTCACCAGAACAGGAGTTCCAAAATCAATACCAAAATAATCATTCAGTTTCTGATCTGTCTGAAAGCTTCCATAGGTAGACAGATTACCGTCCATGGCTTTTGTGCTCTCCGCTCCTGCCTCAACGGCATTTCCGCCAAACATCCCATAAAATACCGGATTCGGCTCTGCAGAACCGGATCCCATGTACGGAGCCAGCATATCTTTTGCCACTGCTACTGCTCTCTTAACAAACGGAACCAGATACTTGCTTCCGGCCTTTGCCTTATTGTTTGATCCCTGATAGGTGGGGTAGGTGTCCTGGGTGTCCATCGCCTTGCCTGCGATACTGAACGCATCCCAGCCGCCCATAACATCACCTTTCTCGAGTGCGATCAGTGCTTCCAGAACCTTTCTGCCTGCTGTTGCCACATCATTCAGTGATTTCAGCCATGGATCCAGCTCTGCCACCAGCTCTGTATTTGCGCAGCTGCCACGGAATTCCGTAACTGCATCCGTCATATGCTTAAATTCTGTCATAAGAGCAGTTACATCTGCATCCCCTTCCAGTGTTGCCCCGCTGTTGATTGCTTCGGTGACCTTATCAAGTGTATCCTTCAGATATTCTGACTCCGGGAAACCTGCCGGCACACGTCCCGATCCCGGACAGTTTGACACATTCCTGGCAATGGTCAGATATGCGTCGTATACCTCCGGCTGCAGATATTTAAAGGCTTCCTCCCATATGGTATTTGCCTTCTCCAGATAGTTGTTGTTATTCCAGAACAGGCAGCCAAGCTGGTACAGCCCCACCTTGTTTGCCTCGGTAAACCGGGATGGATTCGATACCGCACCTGCAAGACCGGTTACTCCATCTCTCGCATAGTGTGTGATGTTTCCGAGATATACGCCTGATGGTCCATGCTCATTTACCGGATAGTTCAGCCAGAATACCGGTTCATGGTTCGTCTTCTCTCTCAGGAAATTCACGGTATCCTGGGTGATCGGTGAGTTTACATCGTCACCTGTCCAGAAAAGGTCGATGGAATCATTTAATCCCTTTAACACTTCAAGCTCTGCACCATTACCGCTCCAGGCTCTGTTGTACCCCTGCATACAGTAGGTCAGGTTCTCACACTTCTTCGGTACAAGGAACTCATTGTCCAGCTTATTGAGGAAGCGCACAACCTCGGAGTGGCTTCCCGCACCGAAGTCATCATTCAGAATTGCAAATTTCCGCACTCCGGCATCATAAAGCTGCTGGAATTTTGCTACCAGCTTTGTAAAGTTCTGCTCAAATGCTGCATTATAATCGTCCGAGCCAACCGTCATATCTTTCAACCTGTTAAAGAAATAGGAAATATGTACAGACCAGCCATACTGTACCTTTGTCTCCTTCCCTACTTCTACCAGCTCTGCAATTTTTGCAATATCTTCTGCCGGATACAATACATCATTTTTATGATAACTGTCCGTTTTCGAAGCATAAATATAGGTATTCATCTTCACATCTCTGGCAAACCGCATCAGGCTCTCACGTCCTTCATAGTTCCATCCGCCATAGAAGCCTTCGATAAATCCTCTCGTCTTCATCACTGCATAGTCTTCAATCTGGGCATTCAGAAATTTCTCTCCGTTAAAAGAGGAGAACATCATCTGAAGCGTGGCCAGACCGTAATAAACCGCATCCGTATCCTTACCCAGGATCATGATGGTGCCATCCTTGGCACTTACTACATAAGAATCTGTTTTCGTAAACAGTTCAGAATCTGAAAGCTGCACGTGGCTGTCTGCCCAGGTATCTACCACACCATTACTTCCATCGATTCCCAGAAGGATCTGCTGACTCTCTGCTACCGTCTGGCTTTCCTTCTCCGTTCTGCCGTAATCCTCCAGGATCTCAGACAGAAAATCCTCTGTATACTGATCGATCCCCGGCTCTGCTACGACCTGGACATCCGTTCCAAGTTCAAAGCTTCCTGCCGTGTACGCTGTGTGCTGCGGTACCGGATAGATCGCATATGCATCCTGGGTCGAAGCATATCCATCCTGCAGCACTTCCTCTGCATTTGCCGGCTTTTCAAATGCAGCTGCCGGCAGAATACTTGAAGCAAGCAGACTGACCGACAGCAAAATGCCGATGAATTGTTTTTTTCTTTTCATAAAAACCTCCTTTGTGTAAAATCTTATATTTTATCTTATCATTTTTTTAGAAATTTTGCACTATGAGTTTTTGTCTTTTTGAGTAAAATTAGTTACTTTTCAGTTACTATTCATACGTCAGACAGTTCGACGTGTTTTTTGCGAGTGCAGTGAAGCGGAAGCTACGTAAAAACCCGGGAGTAACCGCATCCCCTCTCTGATGGAACATAACAGGATCCCTGTGCATATAGTAATGATGGTTACCGCTTAGAAAACTGTTTTATGGAAGGTATTTCTCCTGTATGATTTCTCAAACTTTTGATTTTTCTGTCATCGGCGGCGATATGCGTCAGGTGTATATTGCCCGGAAGCTTCTCGATGCGGGATACCGGGTCTGCTGTTTCTCCCTGTGCAATTCTTCAGACGCTGACGCTTCTGAACACAGCCATACATCCTTTCACGTATCTGAGACCCTGATGGATGCCGTCCGCCTGTCCCATACCGTCATTGCACCAGTCCCTCTGTCCATAGACGGAAGCAGTCTGAACACAAAAACAGGCAGTATTTCACTGGATGATCTTGCTGACTGTCTGCGAAGCGGCCAATGCCTCTTCGCCGGATGTATTCCCGGGGCATTTTCATCTGCTCTTTCCCGGAAAAACATCAGCGTCATGGACTTTATGAACAGCGAAGAGCTCGCCCTGTATAATTCCATTGCCACTGCCGAAGGTGCTGTTGCAGAAGCCATCTGCCAGAGTCCGCGAAACCTTCATGGCAGCCGCTGCCTGATCCTTGGATATGGAAAATGCGCAAAAACACTTGCATCCCTGCTGAAAGGACTTCACTGTCAGGTCCATGTATGTGCAAGAAACAGGGTACAGCAGGCCGAGGCGGCTATTTTCTCGGATGGTGTATATGATCTGCATCAGTTAAAGCAGGCACTGAAGGAATCTGACTTTATTTTCAATACGGTTCCCGCCCTGCTGCTGGACCGGGAAATGCTAAGCCTTGTCAGACCGTACGCCTGCATCCTTGACCTGGCATCCGCCCCCGGAGGTACCGATTTCGCCGAAGCGCAAAGGCTCGGGCTTTCTGCCCGCCTGATGCCCGGACTGCCGGGGCGTTATGCTCCGGAATCCTCCGCTGAGGCTATCGTCGATCTGATTATTCATGAAGAAAACGCAATAAGGAGGGAATCTTTATGTCATTAAAAGGAAAAAAAATCGGTGTTGCATTCACCGGCTCTTTCTGCACCTGGGAGCTGGCATTTACGGGACTTCGCAGTCTGTCGGATGAAGGTGCTGAAATACAGACCATCTTTTCCGATGCCTCTCAATCTATCGACAGCCGTTTCGGTCGTGCCGATGCGTTTCTGGAGGAGGCTGCACGCATTACCGGAAAACCGCCCATACGGACCATCGCCCAGGCGGAACCCATCGGTCCCGGAAGCCTTCTGGATATTCTGGTCATCCTTCCCTGTACCGGAAACACTCTGGCAAAGCTTGCAAACGGAATCACGGACTCTCCGGTACTGATGGCAGCCAAGGCACACCTGAGAAATGAAAAGCCTCTTGTTCTTTCGATTTCTACGAATGATGCACTTGGTATGAATATGAAGAACATCGGACTGCTTCTCAATGCAAAGCACATTTTTTTCGTGCCTTTTGGGCAGGATAATCCTGTGAAAAAACCAAATTCCATGACAGCGCACACAGAATTTCTGATTCCATCCATTGAATCTGCTCTTGAAGGACGCCAGTTCCAGCCTGTCATCTGCTGAATACCTTCCGCCCGGCGGAAGTCTTACTATTTTTACAACCGTTTACAAAGAAAGGAGAAATCTGCATGTGCGGAATCGCAGGATTTTGCAATCCCTTTATCTCATATGAAAAAGAAAGAACACGCTGGCTGCCTGTTCTGGAAGAAATGAACCGCTCTTTGAAGCACCGCGGCCCGGATGATGAAGGAACTTATCTCAGACAGGGCTGTGCGCTGGCGCATGTCCGACTGAAAATCATTGACCTGGTGACAGGTCATCAGCCCATGACCTGCCAGACACCCGAAGGGGAATGTACCATTGTCTATAACGGGGAGATCTACAATATGCCCGAGTTAAAGGCGGAACTTCGAATGGAGGGCGTCAGCTTCCAGACATCCAGCGACACAGAGGTGATCCTGCAGGGCTATCTGAATCATGGCGCAGATTATGTCCGAAAGCTGAACGGTATCTTCGCTTTCGCCATCTGGGACTCCCGCACGGAAGAACTGTTTCTCTTCCGTGACCGGCTGGGCGTGAAGCCGCTCTTCTACACACTGGCGGACCATACCCTTGTATTTTCCTCGGAAATCAAGGGCCTGTTTGCCTATCCCGGCATAACACCTGCCATCGACCGGGACGGTCTGTGTGAGATCTTCGCGCTCGGTCCGGCAAAGACCTACGGCAAAGGTGTATTTCGTGGGGTCCTGGAGGTTCTTCCCGGTTACTTCCTGTGTCTGAACCGTGAGGGACTTCATTCCCATGCCTACTGGACACTAAAGAGCCGCCCTCATACGGACAGCTTTGAGGAAACCGTTGCCCATACCTCCTGGCTGATCCGGGATTCTGTGAAAAAGCAGATGCTCTCCGATATTCCCATCAGCACCTTTCTCTCCGGTGGTGTGGACAGCAGTCTCGTCACTGCCATCTGCGCCAGGGAGCTGCATCGCCAGGGAAAGAAGCTGAATACCTTTTCTTTTGACTTTCATGATAACAGTAAATATTTTCGCTCAAATTCGTTCCAGCCGGGTGAGGATCGTCCGTGGGTGGAAAAAATGGTGGACTGGTCCGGAACGAACCATCATTTTCTGGAATGCAGCAATGAGGATCAGTATGCATATCTGTTCAGGGCGGTCGATGCCCGCGACCTTCCCTGTATGGCTGATATTGAGTCATCCATGCTTTATTTCTGTACCTGCGTCAAGCCTTACAACACGGTGACCCTAACCGGGGAATGTGCGGATGAGATTTTTGGCGGATATCCCTGGTTTCATTCAAAAGAAGCTTTTGACAGCAGGCTTTTCCCCTGGACTCCCGGTATGGAGCCCCGGAAGGTCCTGCTTTCTGATGAGCTTCTTCACGAGCTTCCGCTGGAGGAATATGCGCTGGCTGCCTGTGAGCGTACGATTCGGGAAACGCCTGTACTTGCGGAAGATTCTGCACAGGAGAAGCGGCGCAGGGAGATTTCCTATCTGAATCTGCGATGGTTCATGGCTACACTTTTAGACCGCATGGACCGTACCAGTATGTATGCCTCCCTGGAGGCCCGTGTTCCTCTGGCTGACCATCGCATCGTAGAATATCTGTGGAATGTTCCATGGGAAATGAAAAGTCATGGGGGAATTGTGAAGTCGCTGCTGCGGCATGCAGGCGCGGACTTTCTGCCGGAAGAGATCCTCTGGCGGCGCAAGAGTCCTTATCCGAAGACTTATGATCCGGCTTATGAGAGGATGCTGGGTGAACGGCTGAAGGAAGTGATCTCGGATCCTCACGCACCTGTGCGCAGGCTTCTGGATGTACGGAAGGTGCAGGCGTTTGTTGACAGCCCTTCTGATTATGGAAAGCCCTGGTACGGGCAGCTGATGGCGGGGCCGCAGATGATGGCGTATATGCTTCAGATCAATTACTGGCTGGAGAAATACGGGGTGCAGATCTGTATGTAAAGATTTGGATTTCGCAGGACGCGGGTGAGGCGGCTTCTGTTACACGCAAACCTGGGGCAACGCTCCGGTGAACTAACTTCAACATAGGAAACGCTCTTTAAGCGTTTCCTATGTTGTCGCGGTGGTCGTCGAGTGGACATGTGAACATGTCCGTTCGACTCGTCACTCGCGCAAACTCCGACTAAGACGCTCAGGAAAGCCTTCGCGCCTAAGTCTGCGTAGGAAGTGGATTTCACCTGCGCTAAAAGCGCCCCTGAAATGGTTTGCTTAGTAACAGAAGCCGCCTCACCCGCTGTGTATTAAAGACATTTAAGTACGCCTTGGCATACTTGCTGTAATGAGCCTTTTATCTGCTGTCTAATACTGAACAGCAGATATGAGTTGCCCGACAAATGAGCCTTTCCATTTGTCCCCTGGCTCATGCTTATTTTAGATATCATACATTTTAGCAGCTGTAAACGACATCGATTACTCCATCAATTTCCCGCACGCTCTGCATGCAGAGCTGCAGTCCCGGATGGGAACGGTCAAACAGGGGGATTCCGCCGCCTAATACGACCGGCATGATGTTCAGGTGGATCTCATCGATCAGACCGGTGTCCATCAGCTGGTTTGCCAGATTGGCGCCGCCGCAGATCCAGATGCCGCCGCCCTCCATTTCTTTTAGCTCCTGCATAAATTTTTCCGGCCGTTTCTGGATAAATGCGATGCCCCGCTTATCATCCATTTCATGATGTGTAAATATATAGCTCTTTAGATTCTGATAGGGCCACTCTTCCGGTGAGAGTTCTGTGGTGATCTGCTGATAGGTATTCATTCCCATCACAACGGTATCTATCCCGGCAATAAATTCATTATATCCGTAATCTTCTCCATTTCCTGAATTTTCTCCTGTCAGTCTGTCAACTTTTCCATTCTGATCTGCGATGTATCCATCCAGGCTTACCGCAATATATAAAGTCACTTTTCTGCTCATAGATTTCATCTCCATTCTCCGCTCCGGATGTCCCGGAGCATTTACATTGCTGTTGATCCCCTTTACAGGGCGGTGAACGGTTTCCGCTGCCTGCGCAGCTCGTAACAGTGTACTACAAAACACAGGATTTCTCAATAGAAAAATGATAAGATGCCAGGGTCAAAAGGTCATGATTTTCATGCTTGCATGAAAAATCATGACTCCTTGACCCGCTAAACATGAGAAAGTAGCCATTTTTCGAAGAAAAATGAGCGGATTTCGAATGTTTTTCGGATTTTGGGAGCGCGATGCGCGGAAAAATCCGAAGGCATCATATTTTTCATCGGGAGGCATATATTTTCTTAACGGAAAGGGGGACAAGTGCATGACAAACCAAACGCCCATACGGTCAGACAACAGGCGTGGACAAAATCTGCTGGAGGAGGCAAAGCAGGCCACGCCAATCGGTACTTTTTTTGAGCAGCTGAAGGATCCTCTGATCTACACGCTTCTGGCGGCTGCTGTGATTTCTACTCTGTTAGGTGAGATCGGTGATACGACGATTATTCTTGTAGTTATATTTGTAAATGCTGTGATCGGTGTGATCCAGGAGGGAAAGGCAAGACGTGCCCTGGAGGCACTGAAGGAACTGACGAGTCCTACTGCGCTCGTTGATCTGGATGGTGTCCCCACAGAGATTCCGGCAAGGGACCTGATCGTCGGAGATAAGGTATATCTGGAAGCGGGGCGGCAGGTGCCTGCGGACCTTCTGCTGACCTCTGTGACGGATCTGAAGATTGAGGAGTCCGCACTGACCGGTGAATCACTGCCTGTGGAAAAAGATCTTCGGTCTGAAAATAAGGCATTTATGTCTACGAATGTCACTTACGGAAAAGGGGAGGGCACGGTGACGGCCATCGGCATGGATACGGAAATCGGAAAGATCGCCAGACTTATCAGTGAAGCGCCATCTCAGATGACACCTCTTCAGAAGCGGCTGGGAGATCTGGGAAAGCTCTTAAGCATCGTCTCTGTTTTTCTGTGTATGATGCTCTTTTTCATTGCCCTTCTTCAAAAAAGAGATGTGATGGAGATGCTTATTACGGCAATCTCGCTGGCTGTGGCTGCCGTACCGGAAGGACTTCCGGCCGTGGTCACCATGGTTCTGGCTCTGAGCGTTTCCCGCATGGTAAAAGTAAACACCATCGTGAAGCGGCTGCCAAGTGTCGAGACCCTTGGTTCGGTCAGTGTTGTCTGTTCGGATAAGACGGGTACGCTTACGCAGAATAAAATGTCTGTCAGTCTGTGCTATACCAACGGAGAGCTTCTGGAGGTCTCTGCTCTGAACTCCTCTTCGAATGAGCATTTTCTGAACGGATTTCTGCTTTGCAACGATGCGGTCGCCTCTGAGAAAACACGGCTTGGGGATCCCACGGAGCTGGCTCTTCTGGATATGGGCAGCCTCTGCCATCTGTCCGTGGAACCGTTAAAGCAACGCCTTCCCCGTATACGGGAGATTCCTTTCAGCTCCGAGCGCAAGATGATGACGACGCTCCACAAAAACGGTTCTTCCACCGTCTCCTATACAAAAGGGTCACCCGATGATATCCTGGCAGGATGCAGTCAGATTCTGCTGGGCGGGAAGATCCGTCCCCTGACGGCCGGACACCGCACGGATATCCGCCGCATGCTGGACAAGCTGTCCTCACGGGCTCTGCGTGTTCTGGCTCTCGCCATGCGGACCGGGGATCAGACACCGCAGGAGAAGGACATGATTTTTCTGGGGCTGGCAGGCATGAAGGATCCTGTCCGTCCGGAAGCGGCACAGGCTGTACATGAATTCAAACGGGCCGGTGTACGCACCGTGATGATCACCGGTGACCGGATCGATACCGCCCTGGCTATTGCGAGGGAGCTGGGGATTGCTTCTGAAAAGCATGAATGCATGACGGGAAAGGAGCTGGAGAAGCTGTCAGCTCCCGAGCTGGCTGCCGCTGCCGCACGCACAAATGTCTATGCCCATGTCTCTCCGGAGCACAAGATGCGGATCGTGGAAGCCCTGAAATCCTCCGGGAAGATCGTTGCCATGACAGGAGACGGTGTGAATGACGCTCCCTCCCTGAAGACCGCCGATGTGGGCATTGCCATGGGAATTACCGGAACCGATGTTGCCAAAAATGCAGCCGATCTGGTACTGACGGATGATAATTTCGCCACGATTGCAAAGGCCATTGCCGCAGGAAGAGGCATTTATGAAAACATCAGGAAATCCGTGCTTTTTCTGCTTTCTTCTAATTTTGGCGAGATCATTACCATGCTTTTTGCCATCCTGCTGGGGCTGGCATCCCCGCTGAAGCCTTCCCACATCCTCTGGATCAACCTGATCACGGATTCTCTTCCGGCTCTGGCACTGGGAATCGACTGCAGCCGCCGTACCCGCTTTATGGACCGGCCGCCCCGTCCGAAAAATGAAAGCCTCTTTGCAGAGGGAGGTCTTTCCTGTACTCTCCTGTACGGCTGCCTGATCGCCTTTATCAGCATGACGGCATTTCTGCAGCTCCCCGTCAGTATCCTGCTGGCAGAACATCAGAAGATCACTCTTGGCTCTCTGCAGCTCCTTCTAAGAGACAGTGATCTGCTGGCCCGGTCACAGACCTATGCCTTTACCGTACTGGGAATTACCCAGCTCTTTCACGCCATCGGCATGAGAGATGTAACGACCTCCTTTTTCCGGATGGATCACCTGTCCAACAAGCTGATGGTCACTGCCTTTTTTGCCGGTATCGGACTGCAGCTTCTGGTGACGGAGATTCCTTACTTTATTCAGGTATTCGGAACCAGCCATCTTACCCTGCCCGAATGGGGACAGATGATTCTCCTGGCTTCCATGCCGCTTCTGGTTCATGAGCTGCTGATCCTGCTTGGCAAAGCTCTGGCTCATACGGAATCCCCGACTGCCGGACCGGGAACCAGTCCTGCTGTTTCTGAATAAGAAAACGGGCATGCAAAAAATCCCCCGGTGGTTCTGCCGGGGGATGAAACATTCTGAATGGTTCCAGACGTTGAACTTTTATTCCATATTGATTCCTTTTTCTTCCTCCTTGATCTCCCAGTGGATTAAAAAGGTGAGGGCCGCACGCAGGACGATGATTCCTGCCACAATGCTGATCTCTTTCCATTCACGCACCACAACCGTACGCAGCACCTCGCTGCCCAGCTTGAACTCCAGTCCCATGGCCAGACCCTTTGCCAGTGCGATCCTTGTGTCAGGGCATCGGCTCAGATATTTATAAAAGCCTACGATCCCCGACCAGATAATGATCCCTACGCCGATAAACTCAAATAAAAGAATGGCGGCATTTGCAATATTCTCAAGCATTATTTCCAGAAACTCCATGTCTTTTCTCCTTTATCTGATGTTGGTAACTGTTCAGAGCCTAGCAGAGCAGTTTTACGAATGGCTCTGAACAATCGCTGATTTTGTACTCTTCGTTCACAACGGTTCCTGTATCGTAACTGCTGCAAACCCGGATTTATCCGCACCGCTTTCTTTTCATTTCCGGGGTGCCTTTTGTAATTCATAGTAAAACGCATATTGCTGGAGGATTCCTGCAAATCCCTGATACCGTTCAAAAGGAAAACCATCCGGATAGTGGTTTTCCAGCATATCTTTGATATGGGTATCCACCGGGAAGGCGTCCACGTGATGCAGCGCAAACAGGCAGATACACTCCGCTACCTTGATTCCCACACCGCACAGCTTCATAAGCTCTGCTCTTGCTGCCTCATAATCCATCTGCCCGATCATTTCCAGGGAAACCCGCCCGTCTGCAATCATGCACGCTGTATTCCGGATATACTTTGCACGGTAGCCCAGACCGCAGGATCCAAGTTCTTCCTGACTGCAGCCAGCCAGGGCCTCCGGGGTGGGGAAGGTATGATACTCTATCCCTTCCGGTGTGGTCCTCTTCTCGCCAAAGTGGAGACAAAGAGCTTCCACACACTTCCGGATCCGTGGAATATTGTTCTGCTGAGAAATGATAAAGCTGATGATCACCTCCCACAGCTCCTGACGCAGGATTCTCATACCTGCCCCACATTGTACTGCCGCATTCAGATAGGCGTCCGCCTCGTCCACCAACTCCACGATCGCCCCATAATCCGTATCCAGATCAAAATACTCCCTCCAGCGGGATGCAAATTCCTCCTCTGTACAGGAAAAGGAAACATTATTACCCTCCTGCGTGATCTCCAGATATTCCCCATATGCCACCAGGCGGTAACGATTTCCATCAACAGGATGCATACGGAAGCACTGTCCTGAATTGCATATTTTATGTATGTCAAAGTCCCTGATCTTCTTTCGTATCATCTGTGCTTTCCTCTCTAATCTGAAACTGTTCAGAGGCATGCAGATTTATAAATCATTACCGTGGTAAGTCTGCGGATGGATTTGAACAGTTACTATGATGCTATACAGGTAACTATATCATCCGGCCTGCTCATTTTCAACAGGCAGATTTTGCTATCCGGTTACTGTTCACTCCGTGCGCTACTATCTGCTCCGCGACCGGTGATACACTTTGCGATGCACAGACAGGATACTTACAGAATCCTGTTTCTCTTGACACCCGTGTTACAATAAATATGAGTTGCCCGACAAATGAGCCTTACGTCGATTTTTCCGTGCTTCGCACTCTCAAAATCGACGAAAACAATTGTTTTGCACCATCAGATTGATATGTAACGTAACGATTCATTTATCACGCAATGCCAAAAGGAGGTTCCCGATGACACCTAACGACGATACCCCAAAATGTGATTATATTCATGCACACCCTGAAATCATTGATGCCGTTACAAACCAGATGCCGGATGAAGAACTTCTCTATGACCTGGCGGAGCTTTTCAAGGTCTTCGGCGATTCCACCAGGATCAAGATCCTGTATGTCCTGCTGGAAAGCGAAATGTGCGTCTGCGATATCGCACAGCTGCTGAATATGACCCAGAGTGCCATATCTCATCAGCTCCGCATCCTGAAACAGAGCCGTCTGGTGAAATTCCGCCGGGAGGGAAAGACCATCTTCTACTCCCTGCAGGACGACCATGTGTGCAGTATCTTAAGCCAGGGACTGGAACATCTGGAGGAATAGCTCCTCCTGATGTCTCACCTGACACCAGTATCCCGCATTCTATCTGTTTCGTGCTCTGTGCGCTTGAAACAGTGGATACTTATCTGTTTTATATACTTTTCAGCCATGTCTGTGCCAGTGTGATCCAGGACTGGCTTTCCGGGCAGACGGTTTCTCTTCTCTGGTTGTCCGTCAGTTCCGTAGCAAGAGAAAGTCCATGGATTCCTTTCTCATAAAGGTGGAACTCCACCGGGATCTTATGGCGCATCAGCGCCTGAACCCACAACAGGGAATTTTCCGCCGGAACGCTCTTATCCTCAAAGGTATGCCAGATGAAGGTCTTTGGCACCTGCTCTCCCACCTGTTTCTCGAGAGACATTCTGTCAAGCATGTCACCATCATCCTCTTCCCCCAGCAGGTTTCGGAAGCTTCCCTCATGCCAGTACTTCGGATCCGAGGTGATGACCGGATAACACAGCAACAGTGCGTTGGGGCGAAGCTTTTCTGTCTCGCAGCCGATGGCGTCTGCCAGAAACGGCTCGTTCCAGAACACACCGAAACTGGCAGCCAGATGGCCTCCTGCTGAAAATCCCATCACTGCGATCTTCTCCGGATTGATATGCCACTCTTTTGCATGCTCCCTCAGCAGGGATACTGCTCTTGCCACCTCTGTCAATGCCGTCGGATACTTCGCCGGTGCCACAGAATAGCGCAGTACCGCCGCATGGAAACCCATATCCATGATTTTCAGGGCGATCGCCTCTGCCTCTCTGTCTGATGTTGCATAATAGGCACCGCCCGGACAGATCAGGACCACCGGCCGGTCACCGATCGGAATATCCTCCGAGTATTCCCAAAAATATGTGCACATTCTGGCGTACTTTTCTGAACCCTTCTCCTGTATTGGTACAATCTCATGGATCATGTCATATCTCCTCCTGCCTTTGTCACCACTTTCCATTGGTATGAATGGTTCGATTTGATGTTTCATCTCATTATACCAGTCTTTATGTTGACCCACAACGAATAAAAAATTTTTTCGTCGACATATTTCTACATCCCATAATAAACGAAACGGGGAAGCTTTTGCCTCCCCATAGTCTCAATTCTCAATTATATGTAAGATTTCTCTCCTTTATCTTTCAATAACGTCCTGAGCTTCACGAGCTCCTCTTTCAAGTTTGCATATAAAATCTCCGCCACACCGGTTCTTGTATGTACTTAAAAAAGGTATACCGTATTCTTCTACGATATACCTTTCCTCTTTTTCACGATCCGACGCTGATCCCATCATCCGGCAAACATGGCTTCCTCAAAGTACACACTGTGATCGGAATGGGTTTCCGCATCTTTGAACCAGCCTTTCTTTCCTTCTGCATTTCTGATCTGGAACCAGAGATTTCCTCTTTTTCTTGTGAGCCGCAGCGGTTTTACACGGTCACCCGGCTGAATACGAAAGCTTACTTTACTGCCGCCTGCTTTTGTGTATGCAGAAAAGCTTTCCTTTGCTGTCCATTCTTTTTTCAGATACTCATACGGGAATTTCAGTGCATAGGAAGAGCCGCTCTGTACCATTCGGCTTCCTGCCAGCTTGTAGGTGACATCCACGCATACGATTCCGGTTGACTTTCCCGTCTCCGACCATCGCACAGTCAGACTGTTATCGCCGACACGCTGAAGGATCCCTCTGGCCCAGCCGGAAAACAGCTTCTGTGTTTTATCCTCACTGTTGTTTCGGGACAGCTCTGTCAGATCTGCGATCTGCCTGAGTTTTTTATTTCTGTATTCCATGATCCGTATGGAAGTGATGTAGTCGTTATCGGAAATTCCTTCCATGTAAAGCAGTGTCTTTTTTGTTCCCACACGACAGAGATATACATTCCAGTAGTATTCACCGATGCCTCTTACAGTCTTCTCTTTTTTTCCGTCCAGATAGATATTCACTTCCTCCAGATAGTCGCCCGGTTCCTTTCCTTCCACGCAGACAAACTTCAGCGTATGCTTTTTCTTTCCTGTCAGCGTAGTCTGGTAGGTCTTTCCCTCCGTGAGCTTCTGAAAACGCGGTGCTGCCTGCGCCTCTGTCTTACTGTACAGGAATCCCGCACACAGCACGATCAGACATACGATCTGTTTCCATAATCTGTATTTTCCTTCTCTCATGTAAATCCCTCCCTGTCATTTATTACAGACGAATCCGGGCCCGTTTACAAAATGTTCTCTCCTGATTCCCCTTTTTGCGAACGGGCTCTGAACCGTTAGTTAACTTGTTACCCATATACGCAGGCACCTCTGAACAGTAACCTGCCCTGAAACGTTTTCATATATCTATTTCAGTGCGTCTGCCAGCAGTGCAAACTGCTCCAGTGTCAGTGCTTCCCCTCTGACGCTGGGAGAGACACCAAGGGAAGCGATCGCTTCTGCGATCTGTTCCTTTGAAGCAGTGATTTCAGGAGAATTGTTCAGGCCGTTCTGCAGTGTTTTCCTGCGCTGGTTGAAGGATGCCCGGATGATCCGGAACATCAGTGCCTCATCCTTTACGGAAACCTTCGGCTGTGAATACCTGGTCAGACGGATCACCGCACTGCCCACATTCGGTCTCGGCATGAAACAGTTTGGCGGAACATTCGCCACGATGTATGGTTCGGCGTAATACTGGACGGCCAGTGAGAGTGCTCCGTAATCCTTGGTTCCCGGAAGCGCCTGCATCCTCTGTGCCACCTCTTTTTGCACCATGACTGTGATACTGTCGACGGGCACATGGCTCTCGAACAGTCCCATGATGATCGGAGTCGTGATATAATAAGGGAGATTTGCCACCACCTTGATCGGCTTTCCACCGTTCTGCTCTTCTGCAAGCTTTCTGATATCCACCTTCAGAACATCTTCGTTGATCACAGTCACATTATCATATTCTGCCAGCGTTTCATTCAGAATGGGGATCAGCGCCCTGTCGATCTCCACGGCGGTAACCTTTCCGGCTGCTTCTGCCAGATACTGGGTCATGGTTCCGATACCGGGCCCGATCTCCAGTACAAAGTCATCCTTCCCGATCTTGGCTGCTGCGATGATCTTATCCAGTACATGTCCGTCGATCAGAAAATTCTGCCCGAATTTCTTCTGAAACGCAAACTCGTATTTCTGGATGATTTCTATGGTTTTCCGGGGATTTGATAATTTTTCCATTCTTACCTCAATCTTTGTAACTATTCAGATTCCATTCGCAAAATTGCCTCTGCGAGGCTTTCCTTTTTATATCCTGTTATGTTCGCCGGCAAATGCATCATCGTTGTTCATCCATCCCACTGCTTTGCCGGATCAGCAAATCCATCGCTGCTGTCTTCCTCTTATCTGAAAGTCCATAGAATGTCAATGCATTCTCCCAGGTCACCTGCTCTGCTTTCTCCCTGGATACTCCTTTGAGCTGTGCGATCATCTCCAGTACATAGGAGATCATCGGTGAGGAATTCCTCTTCCCGCGAAACGGCACCGGCGCCAGATACGGGCAGTCCGTCTCCACCAGGATCCGGTCCAGAGGCACATACTCTACCACCTCTTTCAGTATTCTGGCATTTTTAAAGGTCACGACACCTCCGACGCCCAGATAATATCCCAGGTTCAGATAATCCCGTGCCATTTCCCTGGAACCGGAGTAGCAGTGGATCACACCCCCGGTGCTTCCCGCATGCTCCGCCTTCATGATGTCAAAGGTATCCTTTGCCGCTTCCCGGCTGTGGATAATGACCGGAAGATCCACCTCTTTCGCCAGCGCCAGCTGACGGATAAACCATTCCTTCTGCTGCTCTCTGGGGTTCTTGTCCCAGTAATAATCAAGGCCGATCTCGCCAACCGCCACGATCTTCTCTCTGCCGCACAGCTTTCGCAGTTCCTCCATGACCTGATCGTTTAACTGATCCACATGATCGGGATGGATCCCCACCGCTCCATAGACAAAGGGATACGTTTCTGCCAGAGCCGCCGTATCCCGGACGCCCCGCAGGCTGGCTCCCACATTTACGATAGCCCCCACGCCTGCGGCCTGCATTCCTCCAAGCAGTTCCTCTCTGTCCCCGTCAAATGCCTCATCATCGTAATGGGCATGGCTGTCAAATATCATAGGACCTCCTAGCAGATCTCTGCGCCTGACGGCATCTTCTTCTCCGGTACCATCAGGGACAGTTCCCCGTTCTCATCCTCTGCACAGAGCAGCATTCCCTCGGAGAGAACACCTGCCAGCTTCGCCGGCTTTAAGTTCACCAGTACCATGACCTTCTTGCCTACCATCTCCTCGGCACTGTAGTGGGATTTGATACCGGATACGATCTGTTTTACCTGGCTTCCGATCTTCACCTGGGAGCAGAGCAGCTTTCTGGATTTCTTCACTTCCTCACAGGCAATGATCTCACCTACCTGGAACTGCAGCTTCCCGAAATCCTCAAACGTGATCTCCTCTTTCGGCTCGATATCGATCACCGGCTCTTCCGGCTTCTCCTCTTCCTGCGGCTTATGCAGCTCCTCCACCTTTGCCAGGACTTCTTTTACATCCTGGCGTGCAAAGAGGATCTCCGGCTGATCGGTTATCTTGCTGCCGGACACATAGTGGCCCCAGGTTTCCATGTCGGAAAGGCTTCTCTTTTCTGCATGGAGCTGTGCCAGGATCTTCTCTGAGGTCTCAGGCATAAAGGATTCCAGAAGTGCGGCACCGATGGAAATTCCCTCTACCAGATTGTAGAGAACGGTCGCCAGACGGTCTTTCTTTGTCTCATCCTTCGCCAGTGCCCACGGCATCGTCTCGTCGATATATTTGTTGCAGCGTTTAAACAGGGTGAAGATCTCTGTAATGGCATCGGCTACACGCAGATCATCCATTTTGGCAGCTACCTTCTTCGGTGTCTCCAGCGCCACCGCTTTGAGATCCTCATCCACCGGCTCCGTGATACCCTGATCTGCCACCACACCGCCGAAGTATTTATTGGACATGGAAATGGTACGGTTGACCAGATTTCCCAGTGTGTTGGCCAGGTCAGAGTTCATTCGCTCTACCATCAGCTCCCAGGAGATCACACCGTCATTTTCAAACGGCATCTCATGGAGCACGAAGTAACGCACCGCATCCACACCAAAGAAATCCACCAGCTCATCCGCGTAAAGCACATTTCCTTTGGACTTGCTCATCTTGCCGTCGCCCTGCAGCAGCCACGGATGTCCGAATACCTGCTTCGGCAGCGGAAGATCCAGTGCCATCAGGAAGATCGGCCAGTAGATCGTATGGAAGCGGATGATGTCCTTGCCGATCAGATGCAGATCCGCGGGCCAGTTTTTGTTAAACAGCTCTGTGCTGTTTCCGTCACAGTCATAGCCGATACCGGTGATGTAGTTGGTCAGCGCATCCAGCCATACATAGGTGACATGCTTCGGATCAAAGTCAACCGGAATCCCCCAGGTAAAGGAGGTTCTGGATACGCACAGATCCTGCAGTCCCGGGAGCAGGAAGTTGTTCATCATCTCATTCTTCCTGGAAACCGGCTGGATAAACTCCGGATGGGTATTGATATGCTCGATCAGGCGGTCTGCATATTTGCTCATTTTGAAGAAATATGCCTCTTCCTTCGCAGGCTGTACCTCTCTGCCGCAGTCCGGACATTTTCCGTCCACCAGCTGAGATTCCGTAAAGAAGGACTCGCAGGGTGTACAGTACATTCCCTCATAATAGCCCTTATAGATGTCTCCCTGATCATACAGCTTCTTGAAGATCTTCTGCACCTGCTTCTCGTGATCCACATCGGTCGTGCGGATGAACTTGTCATAGGAGGTGTTCATCAGATCCCAGATCCTTTTGATGTCGCCTGCTACATTGTCGACAAATTCCTTCGGGGAAATGCCGGCTTCCGCCGCTTTCAGCTCGATCTTCTGTCCGTGCTCATCGGTTCCTGTCTGGAAAAAGACATCATATCCCTGCTGTCTCTTAAATCTCGCAATGCTGTCCGCCAGCACGATCTCATAGGTATTTCCAATATGCGGCTTGCCCGATGTATAGGCAATCGCCGTAGTCATATAAAACTTTTTGTTGTCCATGTTTCGTCCTTCCTTTATCTCACGGAACAGCCACCCGTTTCTCAGTGACTGCCGCCTTTATTTCTGCTCTTCCACTTCGATCTTTCTGATCTTTTTCGTGCGGATCTCCTCGCAGATCTCATTGATAAATACATCCAGGGATTTCTGTCCCTCATCGCCCAGATAACGGCTTCTGACGGAAACGACTCCCTCCTCTTCTTCCTTAGCGCCGACAACCAGCATATACGGTACACGCTCCAGACGTGCCTCGCGGATCTTGTAGCCCATCTTCTCGGAACGCTGATCCACGGAGCAGCGGATGCCGTTCTCCTTTAACTTCGCCTCCACCTGGGCTGCATAGGCGTGGAATTTCTCAGAGATCGGGATCACGCGGACCTGTTCCGGACACAGCCAGGTCGGGAAAAGTCCTGCATACTTCTCGATCAGCCATGCAAGCGTTCTCTCATAGCATCCCATAGAGGTACGGTGAATGATGTACGGACGCTTCTTCTCTCCGTTCTCATCAATAAAATACATATCAAACTGCTCTGCCAGCAGGGCATCCCACTGGATTGTGATCATCGTATCTTCTTTTCCGTAGACATTCTTCGCATTGATATCTACCTTCGGTCCGTAGAAGGCTGCCTCACCCACATCCTCGGTAAACGGGATATTCAGCTCCTGCAGCATGGTACGGATATGGCCCTCGGTCTCTTCCCATACCTCCGGCTCACCGATATACTTCTCTCTGTTCTCCGGATCCCATTTGGACAGATGATAAGTCACATCCTCCTCGACGCCAAGAACCTGCAGGCAGTACTGTGCCAGTGCGATACAGTCCTTAAATTCCTTAACCATCTGATCCGGGCGCACGATCAGGTGTCCCTCGGAGATGGTGAACTGACGCACACGGGTCAGACCATGCATCTCACCGGAGTCCTCGTTCCGGAACAGGGTGGATGTCTCGCCATAGCGAAGCGGCAGGTCACGGTAGCTGTGCTGCTCTGCCTTGTATACATAATACTGGAACGGACAGGTCATCGGACGCAGCGCAAATACTTCCTTGTCCTTCTCCTCATCTCCCAGTACGAACATACCGTCCTTGTAGTGATCCCAGTGACCGGAAATCTTGTAAAGATCGCTCTTTGCCATCAGCGGAGTCTTTGTCCTGACATAACCTCTCTTTGCTTCCTCATCCTCGATCCAGCGCTGCAGCTCCTGCAGCATGATCACACCGTTTGGCATCAGCAGCGGAAGTCCCTGGCCGATCACATCTACCGTCGTAAAGATCTTCATCTCACGACCCAGCTTGTTGTGGTCACGCTTCTTTGCCTCCTCCATCTGTTCCAGATGCGCCTTCAGCTCCTCCTTGGAAGCGTAAGCCGTTCCATAGATACGGGTGAGCATGTGATTCTTCTCGCTTCCTCTCCAGTATGCGCCTGAGGAAGAGAGCAGCTTAAAGGCCTTTACACCCTTGGTGCTCATCAGATGCGGTCCTGCACACAGATCGGTCCAGTCGCCCTGGGAATAGAAGGAAATCTCCGCATCCTCTGGAAGATCCTCGATCAGTTCTACTTTATATGGTTCATTTTTTTCCTTAAAATATGCGATTGCCTCTTCTCTGGACTTTGTGAAGCGCTCGATCTTTGCACCCTTCTTGATGATCTTCTTCATCTCTTTTTCAAGCTCGTCCAGATCCTCTCTGGAGAACGGTGCACATTCAAAATCATAATAAAAACCGGTATCGATCGACGGTCCGATGGCTACCTTCGCATCCGGACGCAGCTTCTGCACAGCCTCTGCCAGAACATGGGAAGCCGTATGGCGAAGCGCTGCCAGCCCCTTCTCATCCTTTGCGGTGAGAATATTTACCTCACAGTCGCCATCTACAACTGTACGCAGATCCACGACCTCTCCGTTTACCTCACCTGCACAGGCTGCACGTGCCAGTCCCTCGCTGATATCATATGCAATGTCGATCACAGATTTTGCTTCTGCGTATTCTTTCTTTGATCCGTCTTTTAATGTAATGATCATTTTCATTCTCCTTATCTATACTTTTAACCGGGTCAGAAACCTTTCCTGCATTTCTGCCCTGTTGCAGCTTTATGGCTCAGCAGACAGACAGATCGGGCTGCCCTCTGCTTTATTTTCTAAATTATATCCCTAAATCCCATCATCCGCAACAAATTTTTGGTGATGCCAGGGTCAAAAGGTCGTGATTTTCATGCTTGCATGAAAAATCACGACATTGGGACCCGCTAAACATGAGAAAGTAGCCATTTTTCGAAGAAAAATGAGCGGATTTCGAATGTTTTTCGGATTTTGGGAGCGCGGGAGCGCGGAAAAATCCGAAGGCATCAAGGGGTCAAATACTTTTGACCCCAACATTAACTGAAATCTTCACTCCCGTATTCAAACACATATCTCTCGTACGCATTGATCACATGTGTATCGCCGTATTTATCGTAGCGTTTGCACCGTCCATAGTTCAGATGCATATGCCCGTGAATGAAGTACTTCGGCCTGTATTTGTCCAGAAGCTTCAGAAATACGCGGAATCCCTGGTGCGGCAGATCTCTTCCGTCATTCAGCTGATAGGCCGGAGCATGCGTAAGGAGGATATCAAACCCTCTCTTACGAAACAGTGAAAACCACAGACGGTGCACCCGGCGGTTCATCTCACTGTCCGTGTACTGATGATTTCCCGGCCGGTAACGCATGGAGCCCCCCAGCCCCAGGATCCGTATTCCTTCATATTCATAGATCTGATCTTCAATGCAGATGCAGCCCTCCGGCGGCTTTTTTTCATATTTATCATCATGGTTTCCATGAACATACAGAACCGGCGCTTTGGCAAGGGTGACCAGAAAGGATAAATATTCAGGATCCAGATCCCCCGCTGAAAGGATCAGATCGATCCCCTTCAGCTTTTCCCGGTCAAAATAGTCCCACAGATATTTTGACTCTTCATCAGCAATTACAAGAATTTTCATAAGCAGATACCCTCTCCCAGTATGTTACAGTCCCTGCAGGGCTACGACAGGCTTTGCACTCTCTACAAGCTCCTCCACATCCGGAATGGAGCCGATGACATTTTCCGCAAGCCAGTCCATTGTGATGATCTCCTCGGGAGTGAGTACTCTGTCCGTTTCCTTCTGAACAAGTCCCTTCTGCGAGTACAGGACTCCAGAGAAGGGATTGAAATCGCCTCTGCATATCGTTTCCTTCAGCAGATCCACCAGACGCTCCGTACCGATAGGAAGATGATGGGAACAGATGACATCTACGATCCCTGCAGACATTCCCCACCAGTAGTTCAGTCCTTTCGTCACCTCTGAGGCATCATCGTATTTCCATGAGCCGTCCATAATATTCCAGATCATCTGCTCATAGAATTTTCCCCAGTGCCATACCGGCATGGCCAGATTCCACGGACGTTCCCTGTCCGCCTGATAGAGCCCGAACTCTCTGTTCGGACTGCCCGGAACAATATTATCCTGCCCTGAAACATAGCGGATATGATTTTCTGTAAAGCTTTTCATCACATCATGCTCCTTCAGGGTAGACCACTCCAGATAGATCTTTGCCCTGGGATTGACCATCTTGGCACCCAGCGCAAAGGCATTGATATTTGCCATCATGCCGACAATCGGATAATTAGCCACATATCCGATCCTGCCGTTTTCAGACATGGCACCTGCGATCGCTCCCATCAGAAATTTCGGTTCATACATCCTTGCATAGTAAGTACGGATATACCTGTGTGAAGTGTTCAGCGAACAGTTCAGGATCTTCACCTCCGGATGATCGATCGCCGCCTTTAAGCTGGCCTTCAGAAGCAATGGAGATGTGGTAAAGATCAGATTGCTTCCTTCTGCAATGGCTGTTTCGAGCAGCTCATCTGCATTTTCTTCTGTAGCATTTTCGTAATATCCTGTACTGATCTGTTCCGGAAATCTCTGCTGCAGGTGCATCCGTCCCAGCTCATGGGCATAGGTCCATCCGGATGTTTTTGCTGTCTTCTCATGAATAAACATTACCTTCTGATTCTGTGTCCCGGTCGGGAGCAGACGTGCAAAGATATTTTTTTTGATTTCTTTCTCTTCCGGCGGATCCATCTGAAGCTCTACCGACTGATCGGTCCGCAGAAGCTGGAATTCATCCCAGGATTTCGCCAGCTTTTCATTCAGCTCTGCCGTGGTCATTTCCTTTACTGTCTGGTAATCATAAAGCTCAATAAAGGATAAAAATGCATCTCCGGGGAGCACATCCAGCTTTTTACCGCCCTTCGCCTCGTATGCAGCAGAAAAACGGGTATAAGCGGAGCTGAAATCCATCTTATCGTCATCCGTCCAGACTTCATCCGGCCGTTTTCCGATCAGATACTGCAGCTTTGCAAAGCTGCCCTCCTGGGAAAACCAGATATAGTTCACGCCCGACAGACTGTAAAAGTCCATAAACTCATAATAAATCTGTGTTTCTCTGTCATCGGAGCGGGGCGGCACGATCCGCGTCACGTTTCCAAGCACCGAGACGGCACCCAGATACTTCAGAACGCTGACCCTCTTATTTCCTTCTTCAATATAGAATCTATTCATAAATTCGTAAGCCTTGACAGGCTCCCGGATTCCTTCATCCATATGTGCTCTGTACAGATCCACCCATTTCATGGCAAATTCTGTGTTTTCTTTTAATAATGGATAAAAATTTTTACTGAAGGCAGAGCTTCTGCCGGCCGTCTTTGTGCCGACGATCAATTCTGCCGGAATCTGTACCAGTCCAAGAGGGATTCCGGCAGACGCGGATATATTTTTTTCCTTCAGAATATCGTCAAGAACTTCCGGACATCCTCCTTCCTTTTTCCCGTGACGATAGGCTTTTTCGTAAACTGCGAGTGCTTCATTTGCTGTTGTAACTGACATCGCCTTTCCTCCTCATATATATTTTTCCGTTTTCACAGATACAAAACTGATTTACGGATTGTTCCGCGCACAGCGCTCCCACAATCAAAACTATGCTTAGGACTCATCGAGTACCTAAGCATAGTTTACGAAAACCCAATATAAAATGCAACCTTCTTTTCTCTTTTACCTGTCAAAGAATTAACAGTGTTACTATTCACACGTCAGCCAATTCGAGATGTTTTCTGTGAGTGTAGCGAAGCGAAAGTCACGTAAAAACCCGAGAGTAGCAGCGCGATATGATGCAGAATGCATCATATCTGTGCATCGCGAAGCGTGTTACTGGTCACGGAGTGAACAGTAATTTAGCAGTCAATCACCCGCAGCTCTCCTGTGACGGAATCCATGACAAACCCCTGAATTCTTACATCCTTTGGCATCAGCGGATGCTTCTTCAGACTGCCGACCGTCGTTTTTACCGATTCCTCTACACTCTCAAATCCGCCCAGCCATTCTTCCAGGCGGATGCCGCTGTGACGGATGATGTCGATGTGCTCACTGGAAATTCCCCTCTTTTTCAGAGAATCAAGCAGCTCTCCTCCATCCATTCCCTGTACGCCGCAGTCTGTGTGGCCGATCACCATGACCTCCTCCACGCCCAGCTCCAGAATCGCCACCAGCAGACTCCTGACCACACTTCCGTATGGATGCGTAATGACGCCGCCGGCATTTTTGATGATCTTCGCATCTCCGTTTCTGATCCCCAGTGCGGCAGGAAGCAATTCCGTAAGCCGGGTATCCATACAGGTGAGGATCGCCAGCTTCTTGTCCGGATATTTGCTCGTCTGATACGGCTCATAGGATCTGTTCTCCACAAATTTCTTATTGTACTGTAAAATACTTTCAATCATGCTTCCACCCCTTTTTATCCTTTAGTAACAGTAAACTTGCACGGTCTGCTTTTTCATTTTGCTGCTGTTCTGAAGGGTTATTCACATTATAAAAAATTATGTGGTGAAATGCAAGTGATATGGTTACAGTCCTCTTTTTTTCAGGACGTGATGTTCAAGGGTGGTGAAGATGAGCCGGTCTACGAGCATGCCGACGAGGATGATGATCAGCATGACGGCTGTTACCTGATTGATATCTGCCATGTCTCTTCCTGCCATCAGTGTATACCCCAGGCCTACGTAGGCGGACATGACTTCACCCGACATGAGTGCCCTCCAGGCAAAGGACCAGGACTGCTTCAGTCCGGCAAGGACGCCGGGAAGGGCTGCCGGCCAGATCACATGCAGATAGAGCTGGCGCTTTCCGGCACCCATGGTCTGGGCAGCTTTGCGGTAGATCGGCGGAACGGTACGGATCGCATTTTCGATAGCCAGTGATACACTGAAGGTGGAACCGATCACGACAACAAACAGGATCGAGGCTTCCCCCAGGCCGAACCACAGGATGGCAAACGGCACCCAGCAGACACTTGGCAGGGACTGAATCCCGTTCAGCAGTGGTTTTAAGTTCCTGTTAAAATAGCCGGAGGCTGAGATCAGGATGCCGAGTGCTGTTCCCGTTACAAGAGAAATGGAAAAGCCAAGAAGTACCCGCCGCAGACTGCTGGCAGATGCCTTAAACAGTGTACCGTTTTGCAGCATCCGTACCAGACTGATAAGCACACCCCGGGGGCTGGGGAGTGCATAAGGCTTCCACCATCCGAACACTCCTGTTCCCAGGGTGTATATAATCTGCCACAGAAGGATCAGCAGCAATGCAAACAACAGACTATTGACTTTTTTCATGATCGTATTCTTCTTTTGCAAACTTCTCCACCTCTCTTTCCACGCAGGTTAATATGTTATGGCGCACCTTTATGAATTCCTCCGCATCATTTCTTCTGGGACGCGGCAGATCCACCTTGAAAATATCCTTGATGCATCCCGGATTGTCCGACAGAACCACGATGCGGTCTGCCAGGAACACGGCTTCCTCTACGCTGTGGGTAACGAACAGCACGGTCTTTCCCGTCTCTTCCCAGATCTTTTCCAGGTCATCGCGCAGCTTGTTGATGGTCTGCTTGTCCAGTGCCGAAAACGGCTCATCCATCAGAAGCATCGCTCCATCCAGGCACAGCGCCCGGGCCAGTGCCGTTCTCTGGCGCATACCTCCTGAGATCTCATGGATCCGGTAGTTCCTGAAGTCCCAGAGCTGCACCATCTTCAGGTAGTGTTCAGCCCTGCGGTTCTGCTCCTCCTTTGGAATTCCCATCATTTTCATGCCGAACTTCACATTTTCCATGACATTCAGCCAGGGATACAGTGCATGCTCCTGAAACATAACGACCCGGTCCGCTCCCGGAGCTGTTATTTTCTTTCCGTCCAGAAACAGTTCACCCTCTGTGGGCTGATCCAGACCTGCCACGATATTCAGCAGGGTGGATTTTCCGCATCCCGAAGGGCCCACGATACACACAAACTCTCCTTTTTCGATCGTCAGTGAGATATCCTTTAAGGTTTCCTTTCTGGAGCCTTCAAAGGTGCGGCTTACATGTCTGATTTCCAATGCCATAGGTTCCCCTCCTATTTCTGCAGCTTTTCGATCAGGGATGTGTCCACAAAGCCATCCCCCGGCAGTTTACTGATAAATCCCTGTTCGAACGCGATCTGCGCAAAGGCATCCAGGGCCTCTGTATTCAGTTCTGTCGTAACATTCGTTCTGGTGAAAGCATCAAGCACCGTATCCCGGTCATACTTGTTCCCTGCCAGTGACTCCAGTTCTGAGAGGATCGCATCTACGGAATCCTCCAGATTGCTGTTGACTTCGTCAGTAGCCTCTGTATGTGCTTTCAGGAATGTTTCTACCGCTTCCGGATTTTCCTGAAGAAACTCATTTCTCACAACGATAAGTGACACCGGATAATTTCCCTGATGAAAGATCTCCTGATAGTCCAGGAGCAGATCCACGTTATCCGAAGCCGTCAGGATCGTTCCCCACGGTTCCGGCACAAGTGCGGCATCCACAGCCCCCTGATCAAACATGTTCTGAAGATTGGAATTATCGACTGCCACAACTTCAACGGTTCCGCCTTCGGAAACCGGCGCCAGTCCGTTTTCTGAGAGCAGGTTCAGCAGACAGAGATGCTGTGTATTTCCGATCTGGGGAATCGCCACTTTTTTCCCTGCCAGGTCATCTACTTCGTCTATACCGGACTCCGCACCTCTGACCAGAACGGCTCCTGCGTCTGCCGCATTTGCGATCACTGTCAGTTCTCCGTCTGATTTCACATTTCCGTTGATTGCCGGAACCGGTCCGATATAACCGATATCGATTTCTCCTGCAAAGAGCGCCTCCACCTCAGAGGAGCCGGCTGTAAAGGTGGTCCAGGAGACATCCCAGGCATCCCCCAGTTCCTTCTCCAGTGTCTGTCTGTTTTTCATCAGCAGTGCCTGTGCGTGTGTAATGTTCGGAAAACACGCCATACGGAGCTGCCTGTTTTTTTCTTTTGTTGTGCCGCAGCCTGCGAGCAAAGTAACCGCGCCAAGAATTACACAAACGTTTGCAAGTATTTTCTTCATGGTTTTCCTCCTGTTCTTCTTGCATTTTCTGTTGTTATTCTTTATAATCATCTTATCATAGAATCAGAGATAACGCTTATTATATGGGATATTTCCCGGCTTTCTTCCTGATATCTCCGGAAGTTTTCAAAGCACCACCGTGAGATCTCTCTTTTCCCTGATGTTTACTAATGTAAATATTAAAGAGATTTTTATGAAAAATCAACCACTTTTAACACAAACGTTTTCACCTATTATACATGATCGGGAGGAATCCATATGTCACTGAAACGTATTGCCGAAATGACCGGCGTATCCATATCGACTGTTTCCAGAGTACTGAATAACCGGGAGTACAACTGTGCATCTGATGCTGTAAAGGATAAGATCTGGGCGGCTGCGAAAGAAATTCATTATGTTCCGAACCAGAGTGCCAGAAGGCTGCGGTCCGGAGAACAGGGGGAAGCACAGCAGCCGGTCTTCCGGCTTACTGTCCTGCTGGGAAGGTTCGACTCTCTGGAAAGAGATCCCTTTTTCAGTGAGCTGTTTCGAAGTGTGGAACAGGAAATCTTCGCAAACGGCTGTGTCATCGACTCCTTTCTTTCTTCTGAGGAGCTGTTAAGGCGCGAGGTTCCGAAAGAGGATGGATTTATTATTCTGGGAAAATGTTCCGAAAGCCTGCTGAACAAGGTAAAGAACGATACGAGAAATATTATCGCGATCGACCGGAATCCCACGGCTTTTGAGATCGATGAGGTGATCTGTGACGGGAAAGAGGCGGCAGCTGTGGCGATGGAATACCTGATCGATAAAGGGCATGAAAGAATCGGCTATATCGGGGACTGTTCCTATGAGACACGGTATGTGGGATATTGCGACACTCTGATCCGCCGGCGTCTTCCTATGGATCATTCTTCCGTCTATCCTACAGACCAGACAGAGGATGCGGGATATGAGGCCATGAAAAAGGTACTGTCAGACAGGAAGGTGCAGGCAGTTCTCTGTGCAAATGATGCCACTGCTCTGGGGGCTCTGCGTGCCTGCCGGGAAGTTCCGGGCGAACATGGCATTGATATTATTTCGATTGATAATATCCGGGCAGCGGAGGAGGTTTCTCCTCTTCTTACAACGGTAAATGTCCCGCAAAGGGATATGGGAAAGATGGCGGTGAAGATTCTGCTGGACCGGATCCGCCACGGGCATACGGAGACGATGCGGGTGGTATTTCCACCGCGGCTGATCCGGAGAGAGAGCTGCTGAAAGAAGGGAGAGCTCTTCCTTAAAAGAAGAGCCCTCCCTTTTTTTGTACCGGATTTCTCAGATAAACTGATTGGTTTTCTCGTCGTAGTAGTAATCGATGGCTTCCATCTGTTCTACCAGTTTCTTTCTGTTCATCCCACGGCAGGTGCAGAGCATCTCCAGGGAATCGTAGTAGTCACGGAGCTGGGTGTTTACATAGCTCAGTAAGATCATAGGGTCTTTCGGTATCATCTTATCCTCCTGCTTCGTAATGACAGTTACCATTATTTTCTCGCTGCAGTTAATCTTCCGTCAGATACGTCGATGAGGATGGTGTCTTCTGCCCCGATGTCACCGGAAAGGATCATTCTGGCTGCCAGTGTCTCAACATTTTTCTGAAGGAAGCGTTTTAATGGTCTTGCCCCATAGGTGGGGTCGTAGCCTCCTTCTATAATATAGTCTTTTGCAGCATCCGTCAACTCCAGGGTGATATCCTGATCTGCCAGCCGCCGGTTCAGGTCTGCCATCATCAGGGTGACAATATTTCCGATATTGTCTTTCGTCAGCGGCCGGAACATAATGATCTCATCCAGACGGTTCAGGAATTCCGGCCGGAAGTGATTTCTCAGGTCATTCATGACGAGTGCTTCGTTTGCCGGGTTGATTTCTCCGTTTTCCTGAATGCCCTCAAGCAGATAGGAGGAACCGATGTTTGATGTCATGATGAGGATCGTATTCTTGAAGTCTACCGTACGTCCCTGGGAGTCGGTGATCCTTCCGTCATCCAGTACCTGCAGCAGCACATTGAATACATCCGGATGTGCTTTTTCGATTTCATCAAAGAGTACAACGGAGTATGGCTTTCTGCGGACTGCTTCGGTCAGCTGACCTCCCTCTTCGTAGCCTACATATCCGGGAGGTGCTCCGATCAGACGGGATACGGAGTATTTCTCCATATATTCACTCATATCGATACGCACCATGTTCTGTTCGTCATCAAACAGACTGGCCGCAAGGGCTTTGGCAAGCTCCGTCTTTCCCACACCGGTCGGCCCCAGGAACAGGAAGGAGCCGATCGGCTTCGTCGGGTCTTTGATACCGGCTTTGGACCGGAGGATGGCCTCTGTCACCTTTGTCACTCCATCATCCTGACCGATGACCCTTCTGTGCAGTTCATCATCGAGATGAAGGATCTTGCTGCGCTCTCCTTCTGTAAGCTTTGCCACAGGGATCCCCGTCCAGCGGGAGATGATCCTGGCGATCTCCTCATCGGTGACACTCTCATGTACCAGGGAGAGATCCTGGCTCTTGATCTTATCCTCCTCCAGCGCCAGCTGCTGCTGAAGCTTCGGCAGTTCTCCATACTGCAGTTCTGCCGCCCGGTTCAGGTCATAGTTTCTCTGGGCTTTCTCGATTTCCTTATTCATGTTCTCGATCTGCTCGCGAAGGACGGAAAGATTCTCTACGGAACGCTTTTCATTATCCCACTGGGCTTTCTTTGTGTTGAACTCATCCCGCAGCTCTGCCAGTTCCTTCTGCAGGGCTGCCAGCCTGTCCTGACTCAGCTTATCCGTCTCCTTCTTCAGCGCCGCCTCCTCGATCTCCATCTGCATGGTACGTCTGCGCAGCTCGTCAAGTTCCGTCGGCATGGAGTCCAGCTCCGTCTTGATCAATGCACAGGCCTCATCCACCAGGTCGATGGCCTTATCCGGCAGGAAACGGTCGGTAATATAGCGGTGGGACAGAGTCGCTGCCGCTACCAGGGCGCCATCGGTGATCTTTACTCCGTGATAGACCTCATAGCGTTCCTTCAGTCCACGCAGGATGGAGATCGTATCCTCCACCGTCGGTTCATCCACCATGACCGGCTGGAAACGCCGCTCCAGGGCTGCGTCCTTTTCTATATACTGCCGGTACTCATCCAGTGTGGTGGCGCCGATACAGTGCAGCTCCCCTCGTGCCAGCATGGGTTTTAACATATTTCCGGCATCCATGGCACCTTCTGTCTTTCCGGCGCCTACGATCGTGTGAAGCTCATCAATGAAAAGAATGATCTCTCCCTCACTCTTTCGCACTTCTTCCAGAACGGCCTTGAGACGTTCCTCGAACTCGCCGCGGTATTTTGCACCCGCTACCAGAGCGCTCATATCCAGGGCGAAGATTTTCTTATTCTTCAGACCTTCCGGCACATCACCTCTTACGATACGCTGTGCCAGTCCCTCCACGGCTGCTGTTTTTCCTACCCCGGGCTCTCCGATCAGTACCGGATTGTTCTTTGTCTTACGGGACAGGATACGGATCACATTCCGGATCTCCGCGTCACGGCCGATTACCGGATCCAGCTTCTGGTTTTTCGCTTTTTCCACCAGATCCTGTCCATATTTGTTCAGGGTATCGTAGGTAGCCTCCGGATTGTCACTGGTGACTCTCTGATTTCCCCTCACGGTGGAAAGTGCCTGAAGGAACCTCTCTCTGGTGATTCCGTATTCCCGGAACAGCCCTGCGATTTCCCTGTTCGGATACCGCAGCAGCGCCAGAAACAGATGCTCCACCGAAACATACTCGTCTCCCATGGCTTTCGCCTCATCCTCTGCGCTCACCAGCACCTTGTTCAGATACTGCCCGACATAAATCTTTCCACCGGATACCTTCGGTCTCTTATTCAGAGCATTGTCCAGATTCTTTGCAAAATGCTCTGTATTGATCTCCATTTTCTCGATCAGCTTCAAAATCAGGCTGTCTTCCTGATTCAGCAGTGCATACAGCAGATGCTCCTGCTCAATCTCCTGATTTCCGTATTCATATGCCACCTTTTCAAGCTCATTGACTGCCTGTAAGGATTTCTGCGTAAATTTATTAATGTTCATAAAAGGACCTCCTCTCTGTGTCCACTGGACAATTGCCTGTTAGCATTTGTTCTACAACTACTATAACACAGAATGTAAAAATTGCAAGTACTTTTTTTCTTTTTCCATTTTTCCTTGTTACTGGTAACTGTTCTGTGCGGTATTTTCCAAATTTTTCTTGTAATTATGACGCTTTCGTAGTAAAATTTTGTCATTAGTATCATGATGCCAGGGTCAAAAGGTCATGATTTTCATGCTTGCATGAAAAATCATGACTTTGGAACCTCTGGCTCATATCATCGAAAGAAGGTGAAACAATGAGTACCTATTCCCTCTCTGGTGCAGAACATGAGATTATGGAATTTCTCTGGACGCAGAAGGAGCCTGTCGCTCTGCAGGCAGTGGTTGCGTACTGCACAGATGAAATCCACCATTCATGGAAGCAGCAGACGATCTACACCTTTTTGATCCGTCTGATGAAAAAGGGTGTGGTTACGGCAACAAAGCAGGGAAATAAACGTTTTTACTCTGCAGCCATGACAGCCGCAGAGCTTCGAAAAAAAGAGGCACATCAGCTGCTGACTGACTGCTTTGAAGGCTCTTTAAAAAATTTTCTGTGTGCCTTTACCGGCGGACAGTCCATAAGTACAGAAGAAAAAGAGATACTAAAGGAGTTTCTGAATGAATAATATTTTGCTGTTTATGAGCCTAAGCGGAAGTGTGGCACTGATCCTGTATTATCTTTTCAGGGCTCTGTTCGGAAGATATCTTTCTGCTGCCTTCCGTTATCTGCTCTTAAAGCTGTCCATGTGTTTTTTTCTGCTTCCTGTTCCGGTGCTCTCCGGAGATATCCGCGTATTGATCCGGAAAGTAATACCTGATTTTTATCTGGATTCAAAAACATGGGAGAAACGGATCTACGACCTGGACAGGATTATCTATGACACTCCTCATGGCTATCTATGGAGTGGGTTTTCCTGGGTATTTATTATTTTATTTTCTTCATGGCTCATAACAGTTATCTGTATCCTGTTGATCTATCGAAGAAATTACAGGAAACTTAAGATGATGACCGAACAGCTGTCAGAAACAGACGATCAGCTTTCTGATACCGTACAGAATCTGAAGTCGGAAATTCATATACATAAAAATATATCCACCTGTAAGTTAACCACGGAGTTACCTCCGTTCTGCTATGGATTTCTGAAACCCAGGATCGCGATTCCAGAAGGATATGATTCCGAGGCGGAGGAAATGTTTCTCAGGCATGAACTGCACCATATCAAATCCCGCGATTTTATTACGCGAATGCTGGGACTTCTCATCATCGCTGTCCATTTTTTCAACCCGCTGGCTTATCTGCTCTTTTACGAAATCGGAAGAGCGTGCGAACTTGCCTGTGATGAAAAAGTAATATCTGTTTACTCGGAAGAACAGAGAAAAAAATATGGCTGTCTGCTGCTGGATAACGTGATCACATCTCCGCTTCTGACCTTTGGCACCCCCTTTAGCGGAAACAACAAACATTCTATGAAAGAGAGGATTTCTATGATTAAACAACCAAAAAGACCAAAACATATGATCTTCATTATTTGTGCACTGTTTTCTTTTCTTTGCAGCACACTATCCGTAGCTGCCTATGAGCTTCCAAGAATTGAGGAAAACAGCCCCTCCGACCCGATCGAGGTACCAGACTGGTATATGTTCAGTACCGAAAGCCTTTTTTCAGATCCAAACGAGCAGTATTTTGAGCATGCAGACTGTTTCTTTATTGATGAGAATGGAAATGTCACTTTTGATACCGGACACTCGGCATCTCCTCAGAGTATCTGTTCACACACCTATGTGTCCGGCTACCTTTATCAGCACCTTGCAAAGCCGGGCGGAAGCTGTGTTTATTCCGTTTACTCCTGTAAAAAATGTTCCAAATGTGGAGCAACCAAGGATAAGACTCTAATCTCTACTACTACTTATACATCTTGTCCACACGGCTCCGTCTAGCCGGTCCGGCCGGTCTGACATCTGTCAGATGCGTGAGTGAGCATCCCCGGAGGTTTTAAAAAGCCGGCTGCACGGCAGTTTTCACTGCTATGCAGCCGGCTTTTCATCTTCTCGTTATCAGCATATCTGATGCGCAGATCTGTGAGAGCCCCGGTCATGTTAACCTGTGACCGATTGATCCCCGTGTATGACAACTTCTCTTCCAAAGTATTTCTCCGGAAACATGGTGTGATAAATCTCATCCAGCGCTCCCGGCACGAGGGCTTCTGTAAACTCATCTAAAACAGGAAGGATCATGATCCGGTACTCCACACCAAACAGACGGGAACGATGCTTCGTTAAAGTAATCCCGTTCTTCTCGTAAAAACGGATCCGCCTCTCCTGATTCCGGTGTTCCTCCTCTGTCCCGGCAAATGCGGGATTCTCTACCTCCAGCAGCAGCGCCCGACAGCCCCGCTCAGACAGCTTCTCTCCGAAAAGCTCAAGAAATCTGCTCCCTATGCCTTTTCCTCTCGCCTGTTCTGCCACAGCATAATAGTCCAGGAGCACATAGCCGCCTTTCGTTTCCACACAAAATGCATAAGCCATAAGAGTTTCATCCTCATACAGGCCACAGGCAAAATACACGCCATCCTCTATCATCTGCTCAATGCGTTCCCAGGGCTTGCGCTCTGCAGGAGGAAAATCCTCCTGCATCTGTGTCCGGTAGATCCCGGCCATCTCGCATCTATCTAATTCTCTGATCATAAGCCTGCCAGTATCTCATCCCTTCTGTCTGCGATACTGCTCTCGCGGATCTTCTTTCTAAGCGGCAGGATACATGCCGGAGATACGGACAGTTCATCAATGCCCATGGCAAGGAAGGTTTCTGTCAGTTCCATGTCTGCACCCAGTTCTCCGCAGATACCGATCCAGATGCCGTTCTTATGCGCATTGTCAGCAGCCATCTTGATCAGGCGAAGCAGCGCTTTGTGATGCGGATGATAGAATTTCTCCAGATTCGCATTCTGTCTGTCCACAGCCGTGGTGTACTGTGTCAGGTCATTGGTACCAACACTGAAGAAATCCACCTCTTTCGCCAGATCATCGCTGATGACTGCCGCTGCCGGCGTCTCGATCATGATTCCCAGCTGGATCTCTTTATTGTATGGGATTCCTTCAAAATCAAGCTCTTTCTTTACTTCCGCTACGATCTCCTTGATCTCCAGCACCTCTTCCAGGGCAATGATCATCGGGAACATGATCGCGATATTTCCATATGCAGACGCACGGAACAGTGCACGAAGCTGTGTTTTGAAAATATCCTTCTGGGTCAGACAGATACGGATCGCACGGTATCCCATCGCAGGGTTCTCCTCTTTCGGAAGATTGAAATAATCAATCTGCTTATCCGCACCGATATCCAGTGTACGGATGATGACCTGCTTGCCGGCCATGGTCTCTGCAACATATTTATAAACCTTGAACTGCTCCTCCTCTGTGGGGAAGTTGTCATTCTCCAGATAGAGGAACTCGCTCCGGAACAGACCGATTCCCGCTGCGTCATTCTGAAGCACGGCACCGATATCCGAGGCATTTCCTATATTTGCATAGAGCTTTACTTTCTGTCCGTCAAGGCTGATGTTCTCCTCGCCCTTGAGCTGCTGCAGAAGCTCCTGCTTTTCTCTGTACTCTCTCTGCTTTTCCTGATATTCCTTTAAAGTCTGCTCATCCGGATCGATAAACAGCTTTCCTGAAGCTCCGTCCACGATTCCCAGCTTTCCTTCGTATTCTTCACTGAGGCTCTCCCCCAGACCGATGATGGCAGGAATATTCATGGTACGTGCCAGGATCGCCGTATGAGAATTGGTGGATCCGCCCTGTGTCACAAAAGAAAGCACCATATCCTTGTCCAGCTGCACCGTTTCACTGGGAGCCAGATCATCGGATGCCAGAATGACCGGCTTGTCCGTCACCAGACCGCCTCCCTGACTTCCGGAAAGAATGGATACGACTCTCTCTGAAATATCCTTTACATCCGCTGCACGCTCTCTCATATAATCATCATCCATGGATGCAAACATCTGCGAGAAATTGTCTCCGGTGGTTCCCACTGCATACTCTGCATTGATCTCCTGTGTGGTAATCATATTGGTAATCGCTTCCACATAGTCCAGATCATCCAGCATCATCTGATGTACCTGGAAGATCATCGCATTCCCTTCCCCGACTTCCTGCACAGCCTTTTCATACAGCTCACCGAGCTGCTCGATCGCTTTTGCCTTCGCTTCCTCAAACCGTGCAATTTCCTTCTCCGGATCGTCAATCTTCCTGCGCTGGATCTGGCCGCCCGTTCTCTTATAAAAAGAAACCTCTCCGATGGCGATCCCGCCAAATACTCCCTTTCCCTGTAATGTAATCATAACATTCTCCTTTCCGCAATCCCGTATTTTGTTTCAATGCACTGCTGCCCTGAATGATTATCCTAAACGTTATTACTATTCTATCATATCACCACATATAATGCCACTGTAAATTTTTTGCAACTGTTCAGAGCCATGCAGATTTATAAAAATTTCCTATAAAATAAAAGCGGGATGCACGACTCTTCGCCATCCCGCTTTCATTTTCTGCTTCTTTATTCTGTATTCTTTATTCTGCACCTGTTTCGGACTCTGTTTCTGATTCTGCCTCACTTCCTGTCTCAGCCTCTGTATCTGCCACATCCGGATCCGTTACAACTGCATTTTCTTCTACCAGCTCCAGTGCCTTATCCAGCAGCAGGTTTGTCTCAACGACTTTTTTGCCGTACTGGTTCTCCAGTGCTTCGATATTCTCAAGCCCCATCATATCTACATATTTCTGTGCTCTTTCCTGATATTCTGTGTCATCCAGGGTAATCTCTTCTACCTCTGCGATCGCTTTTAAGAGCATCTCCTGACGCAGCCCCTGCCTTGCCATCTCTTCCATCTGTGCATAGAAGTCCTCTTCTGTTGTCTGAAGATTCTGTTCGATAAAGTCAGACAGCTCCATCTCCGACTGTGCTGCATACTGTGCATAATAGTCCACATACTGATCCTTCATAAATGCGACCAGATCCTCCGGATAATCATTGATGGTGGCATTATTGTAGACCTGAGTCATCAGATCATTGGTTTTCTGTGAATCTCTTGTAGACGCCTTCTGCTCCTGCAGAGTCTTGCGGACATTTTCACGATATGCGTCTACCGTCTTGTATTCCGAATCCGAAAGTTCTGCCGCCAGTTCATCTGTAAGCTCCGGTGCACGCTTTATAGAGTTGATCGTCACATGGAATACCACGTCCTGACCCGCCAGTTCTGTGCTTCCATAATTCTCCGGGAAGGTCAGATTCAGATCTACACTTTCTCCGACTTTCTTTCCGATCAGCCCTTCTTCAAATCCTTCAATAAAAGTACCGGAACCGATGGAAAGGTCATATCCTTTGTCCGTACCTCCGTCAAAAGCGACTCCGTCCTTTGTTCCCTCATAATCAATGTTTGCAATATCACCGTTTTCTACGGTTCCCTCTTCCAGCGTCTCCATCTTGTCACTCTGGGAAAGCGTGCTGGAAATCTCTGCATCGATCTCCTCATCTGTCACAGCTGTAGATGCAAGCGTCACCGGCAGACCCTTGTATTCTCCAAGAGTCACATAATCCAGTGCCTTATAATCCGGTCGTTTGGCTGCAGCCGTATCTGTCTGCGCACCGGTCTCTGCCTCAGAAGCCGCTTCTGTTGCCGCCTCTGTTCCTGCTCCTGTCTCTGTCGTCTTCGTGTTTCCGTTTGAACAGCCTGCTGCCATCATTGTGAGGCAAAGAAGTGCTGCCATCATAAATCTTCTCTTCATAATATCTGTCATCCTCTCTGTTTTAATAATTCGCGCCCGGTTTCCTTCCGGCTCCCGCACTTCGTGCGGCATCTCCAGACCTTCCGACAGGTCACATCGCCGGAACCGGAGTCGGGCGGGCGGGGTCGAATACCTGTGAGGCATCGAACAGGTCAGATACCATTTCCGGATTGTAGTACATCCGGTATCCGTCCAGATTTCTGCGTCCCTGTCTCATGTATCTGTCTCCGAACTGTACCCAGTACTGGGAAGAATCTACATTACAGTAGATATTGAAGCCCACGCTCTTTAAATAGTTGAACTTTTCATTGTCTGCCGTGTATGCCTGCCAGTCACCGATATCGGCACCAAAGGCAAAGATAATAATATCTGTGTCACCTACAATGGGCTTTACATAGCTCATCCATTTTTCCGTATCTGTCTGGATACGTGACAATTCTGCCTGGGTCACATTAATATGCCCCCAGGTGTGGCTTGCAAACTCCCATCCGTTTTCCTTCATGGCATTGGCCACCTTCGTAGCCTCTTCGATTTCCTTATTGTAGCTTTCCTCGTTGAAATCCGGATGCTCCTGGAAGAATTTCTCCTGGTACTCGTCCAGATTCTCCCTGGTCTTGTAGGCGATATCTGTCCGGTATCCAAGAACACCATTGTATCCCGTCAGTGCGATCGTTCCCTTTGCACCATGGTATGAAAAGTCCGGATGCTCCTCTACGAAGGTATCGATCAGCGGAACCATATCAAAATCGCCTATGCTGACAGATCCATCCTGCTCCCTGTACTCGTTCTTCACCTTTCCGTTCTCATCGATGATCAGCTTCGTAGCCATACCGTCACCATCCATATAGTGATAGTAGCTCACGTCATCCTGCGAAAGCACAAATGCCTTCTTTCCCGGCGGAAGCATGATCTTTCCTCTGGATACAGTGCCGTCCTCATTTACCGTACACATATCATGCAGACTCACCAGTACATAACCTTTTTCGTACATCGACTGTGTGACCTTGTTGAACTCGTCGATGGTCGTCATGACCTGGTTGTATCCTCCCTCTTTGGAATCACCATCAAATGCCAGGCTCGTATCTTTGATCAGCGTATGATAGAAAATATGTGTGACCTCTTCCAGCGGATACTCCACCAGTTCTGCCTTTGCAGCTTCCCATTCTGCCACCTTTGCAGCCATCTCCTGGCTTTCTGCAAATCCGCTGTCGCCCTTGAGCAGTTCAATCGCACCATCATAGTCATACATCGCTGCCAGACGTCCGGCTTCTTCCATCGTATCCGGCTGTGGCTCTGTCTGAGTTTCCGTTTCTGTCACAGCAGGCGATTCTGCTGTTTCCCCTCCGGAACCGTTCTCTGTCAGCGCTTCCGTGCTCTTCCCGTGATCCTGCGCCTTTTTCGTCCTGCCCGCATTTCCCTGTATCACCAGAACCAGAAGTACCGCGATCAGCAGGATCAGGGCGAAAATGACGATTCTGCATATCATTACCTGCCTTTTCCGCTTTGCCCTTCGCGCGGCGGCTCTTTCTGCTCTTTCTCGCTCCTCCATGACAAAATCCTCCCTTATCAATTTAATACACCAGTTTCAATTTTGTATTATATCATATTTAAAAACAAATTCCACATGTTTTTTGTCATTAAGAAAAAACTTATATTTTCTAAAGAATGATTGCACTTTTTGACAAAGAATGCTAGAATATGGAGGAACGAGATTATGCAGTATGCATCTTGCGTACATCGCGAAGCGTGTTGGCGGTTGCACAGTGAACCGTAACACAGCAGAACATTTAAACAGGAGGTACACTATGTCCACATTCGGAACTGTATTGCTCATTATCCTGGCAGTACTCATCGTATTATTAGCAGCCCTTTACTTCTTCGGGCGGAAGGCACAGAAAAAGCAGGCCATTCAGCAGGAGCAGATGGAAGCTGTCAAGCAGAACGTCACCATGCTGATTATTGATAAAAAGCGGATGAAGATCAAAGACGCCGGACTTCCGCAGATCGTAGTAGACCAGACACCGAGGCTGATGCGCGGCACCAAGCTCCCGATCGTGAAAGCGAAGGTTGGACCGAAGATCATGACACTGGTATGCGAGGCTTCGATTTTTGACAGCATCCCTGTAAAAAAAGAAGTAAAAGCTGTCGTAAGCGGTATCTACATAACAAGTGTACGGGGTATCCGCGGTCCGTTAGAGACAAAGCCGAAGAAACAGGGCTTTATCGCAAAGATGAAAGGAAAGCTTTCCAAAAAACAGTGACTATCTATATCATGAGAAAAAGCACATCTGTCATGACAGCAGATGTGCTCCTTTTTTTGACTGTATATTCATGCTGATCGTGCAGTCCGCCAGATGCTCATAATTCACTTCCAGTGCATAGTCCACTTTAACATCCATGCTGTTCTCTGTGGTACTCATCTCTATGCCGGTGGCAGATATTCCCACCAGAAGATTTCCAAATGGCGTGTTATAACAGGTAAGATTTTTCTTATTCTCTTCAAAAACGAGGTGTGCATTGGCGATTCCTTTTCTCGTTACCTCCATACTGTTTCCATTGATCTTGATCAGGTTGCTGACCGTTCCCTCAAAGCCTTCCATCACTTCCTCATATTTGATATAATGCTTTCCGTTTTTTTCAAAATAAGTTCCCGGAGCGATCACTTCCACGGGCTCTTCCGTTCCCTCTTCGGCAAACTGAAGTCCTTTGATCCGCAGTAAAACATCTTTTGTCATTCTCCTAATACTCCTCAATATTGATCTGTTTCGTCATCTCGATATCAAACGGAAGGATCGAGTTGGCAAACCGTCTGAATTTGTCCGCCAGATCGCTGACATAGAACCTGTAACGCTCCGCCTCGCTTCCTCTCCCTCCGGGATTTTCAAGATGCTCATGCTTTAACAGTTCCTTTAATTCCCTCGCTGTTTCATAAGCAGGATTTACCAGTGTCACACCTTCTCCCACGATCTCGCGCAGCGTGGATCGCAGCAGCGGATAATGGGTACAGCCCAGGATCAGTGTATCGATATCCTGGTCCATCAGTTCTTTCAGGTAGCGGGTGGCCACTTCCACTGTTACCGGATCCTTCAGCCATCCCTCTTCCACCAGCGGCACAAACAGGGGACACGCCTTTCCGATCACCTGAATGTCAGGGTTCTGTTCCTGAAGAAACTGTGTATAAATCCCCGAACTTACGGTAGCCTCTGTTCCAATGACACCGATCCTCCCGTTTCTGGTAGTGTTGCCGGCTACACGTGCCCCGGGCTTTACCACGCCAATGATCGGGATATCCAGTTCCTTTCTAATGTCCTCCAATGCATAGGCGCTGGCGGTATTGCACGCCACCACAATTGCCTTTACTTCCTGTGTTCTCAGAAATCGTATGATCTGCCTGGAATAGCGCAGGATGGTTTCCTTTGACTTGCTTCCATACGGAACTCTCGCCGTATCACCAAAATATACAATACGCTCATCCGGTATGTTTCTCATGATCTCCCGTGCTACGGTCAGTCCGCCGACACCTGAATCAAATACGCCAATGGGCGCTTCACATTTATTATCCATTTTTCTATCCTCAAACTTATGCAAAAGCTGCGGCCGGGATGCCGCAGACCTGTTGAATCACTGCAATATTCCCTGCTCTCAGTCAAAAATTTCCGGCCTGCCGTTTACCATTGCGAAGCAGACCTGTGTACATTCCTCAAAAACCGTACGTCCATTCGTACCCTCTGTAATGTCATCCTTCAGCTTTTCAAGCATCTCCTCCGGAACCAGCGTCTCTATTTTCACCTTATCAGTGTATTCAGAGTCTGTAATGATAAGTCCTTTCTGTCCCAGAAGATACTGGATTTTCCCGATTCCATTGTAGTCCGTTTCCATTTTCAGAAGGAAGCCCTGCTGCTTTTCGATGATCACACTGTTCTTCAGCCCCTCCTGTACTGCTTTTGAATAGGCCCGCACCAGCCCTCCGGTTCCCAGAAGGGTACCTCCGAAATACCGTGTGACCACGACTGCCGCATTGTGTATGCCCTCACCCAGCAGGACTTCGATCATGGGACGCCCTGCTGTTCCCTGGGGTTCCCCGTCATCACTGCATCTTTGCAGCTCCTGACGTTCCCCCACCACAAAAGCAGAACAGTTGTGTGTCGCATTCCAGTACTTTTTCTTCAGACCGGCTATGAACTCGAGCGCTTCCTCCTCAGATTCCACGGGCTGCACGGTTGCGATGAACCGCGATTTCTTCTCCACGATCTCAGCCTCTCCCCCCTGATAGACTGCTTTATATGAATTCATGACTTCTTTCCTTTCCTGTATCTGATGTAAATGCTCCCCCGAGTGCTTACAATCCAAAATTCTGGTAATATTAGTAACTGTTCAGAGCCATGCAGATTTATAAATATTTGCCGTGGGGAGCTTGCTCACCTAAGGCAAATACTTATAAATCTATAGGGCGAGAGCCCTATATGAGCAAAAGGCAAGCCTCAAAGAGGCGTTTTGCGAATGGCTCTGAACAGTTATAAAACAGAGCCCTCCTCGAAGAGGCGTTTTGCGAATGGCTCTGAACAGTTATAAATCAGAGCCATGCAGATTTATTAATGTTACCAGTATTATAAGATAAGATGGCGATGAATGCAAGTGATGTTACTCACGGGTTTTCTAATTCCTACTGGTATAACCTTTTCATTTCTGCTATACTCTGTATTAAACGATACGTTAAACATGAGAAAGCAGCCATTTTTCAAAAAAAGTGAGCAGATTTTGAATGTTTTCCGGATTTTGGGAGCGCGGGAGCGCGGAAAAATCCGAAAGTATCATGGGGGCAAATGGACGCTGACAACCAACTCACGATTACATAACACATGGAGGCAAAGATGAAATTTGACAGAGAAAGCGCCGAAAACAAAAGAAAGAACCACACCTCAGAGAAGGTTGGAAAACGCATCGGATTTATCTTTTTAAAAGCATTCCTGCTCTGTCTGACAGGACTAGTGGTGATCACCGGTGCGGCAGGATTTGGTATCATGAAGGGACTGATCGACAGTGCACCCGATATCACAAACCTTTCCGTGGCTCCTTCTGAGGCAGCAACTTATATTTATGATATGGATGGTAATCAGATCCAGAAGCTGACAGCATCCACTTCCAACCGTACACTGGTGAAACTGGATCAGATCCCGCTGGATCTGCAGCATGCTGTCGTTGCCGTGGAGGATGAACGGTTCTACGAACACAATGGCATCGATATCCAGGGGATCATCCGCGCATTTGTCGTAGGTGTTACCAGCGGAGGGCATTTTTCCGAAGGAGCCAGCACGATCACGCAGCAGCTTCTGAAGAATAATGTATTTACCGGATGGACGCAGGAGACTTCCCTGATTCAGAAGTTCAAGAGGAAGTTTCAGGAACAGTATCTGGCACTCCAGCTGGAGAAAAAGATGAGCAAGGAGCAGATTCTGGAGGATTATCTGAACACGATCAATCTGGGGGCAGGTGCCTACGGTGTACAGGCTGCAGCCCACCGGTATTTTAACAAGGATGTGTCAAAGCTTACGCTGTCAGAGGCCACTGTCATTGCAGGCATCACCCAGAATCCTACCCAGTATAATCCCATCCTTTATCCGGAGCAGAATGCAAAGCGCCGCGAAAAAGTACTGAATCATATGCTGGAACAGGAATACATTTCGCAGGCACAGTATGAGGAAGTGCTGGCAGATGATGTGTATTCCCGCATCCAGAAGACGGACTCCGAGACACCGGATGTGTCCATCTACAGCTACTATGTGGATGCTCTTATTGAACAGGTCCTTGAGGATCTTCAGGAACAGAAGGGATACACGGAACAGCAGGCAGAGAAGATGCTGTACAGCAGCGGATTGAAGATTTTTTCCGCTCAGGATGAACACATTCAGAAGATCTGCGATGAGGAATTTGCCAATTCTGCTAATTTTCCGGCCGGAACAGAAGTGGAACTGGACTATGCCCTGAGTGTGTCAGGCGCCGATGGACAGGTGCGGAACTACAGCACAGAAATGCTGGCAGAGTATATCCGGAAAGAGAATCCCGATTTCAACAAGATGTTTCCTGATGAAGCTTCCGCCAGAGCTGCGGCTGAGAAATTTCGTGCCTCTGTACTGAAGGAAGGAGATAAGGTCATCGGTGAACACGCCTATGTGGTGATGCAGCCCCAGGCATCCTGTGTGATCATCGACCAGTCCACCGGTTATGTGAAGGCGATCGTGGGCGGACGCGGAAAGAAGGAGGCCAGCCTTACCTTAAACCGTGCCACCTACAGCCGGAGACAGCCCGGTTCTACCTTTAAGGTGATCGCCGCCTATGCACCTGCTCTTGACAGCGGTGGAAAGACGCTGGCTACCGTTTATGATAACGCTCCTTACGCATACACAAACGGAGTTCCTGTCAACAACTGGGACAGCCATAACAAATATACAGGACTTACTACCATCCGACAGGCCATCACGAATTCGATCAATGTGGTAACGGTAAAATGTCTGACCGATATCACCCCAAGGCTTGGCTTTGATTATGCCGAGAAGTTCGGTATCTCCACCCTTTATGACGATGAAGCTCTGGATGTCCGCCAGCCGCTGGCTCTGGGTGGTATTACCGACGGTGTGGTCAATCTGGAACTGACGGAGGCTTATGCGACGATTGCAAACGGCGGACAGTATATTGAACCGAAGTTCTATACAAAGATCGAGGATCAGGAAGGAAATATCATTATTGATAATAAACCTGTAAGTACGACCGTATTGAAAGACAGCACGGCCTTTCTGCTGACAAGCGCCATGCAGGATGTAGTGACCGCCGGTACAGGAACCGGTATTGATCTTGGGAAAATGCCTGTAGCCGGTAAAACGGGTACGACCTCCGACTACCGTGACATCTGGTTTTCCGGCTATACCCCTTACTACACCTGTTCCGTCTGGGGCGGCTATGATAACCACGACATCCTGCCATCCGGCAATATGTATCACAGCTATCACAAGACGCTCTGGAATGCGATCATGAAACGGATCCATTCCGACCTTCCTGTGAAGGAGTTTACAAAACCGGACAATATCAAAACGGCTGTCATCTGCAAAAAGTCCGGCAAGCTGGCTGTAAAGGGTGTCTGCGATGCAGATCCCCGGGGATCTCAGGTTTATACCGAGTATTTCGCCAAAGGTACGGCTCCTTCTGAAAGCTGTGATGTCCATGTTTCGATGGAGGTATGCTCAGAAACAAAGCTGAAGCCAAGCGCTTCCTGTAAGAAAGAGAAGAAGGTGTTTGTGAAGCGTCCAAAGGGCAGTGAAGGCACTACAGATGATTCCGCATATGCGCCTCCGACAGAAACCTGCAAGGGACATACCGTGATTGACAAGATCAAGGATCTGTTTGGTGGAAAAGGATCGAATAAGATTCCGGACGTGAGCACTAAGACTGGAAATGATTCTGGCAGACGTGCGGAGGAGGACGGTGATACGCCTCCGATCGGGAATGCGGGGTCTGGTTCCAGCAGTAAAGATAATCCGGCGAATGCGCCTGATTAAGATTAAGTTAGTTACCCGTATTAGTTACCCGTACGCTACCGGGAGAGCTTATGTTACACGCAAACCGGGGGCAACGCTATGATGAAAGCGCCCCTGGAAATGGTTTGCTTAGTAACATAAGCTCTCCCGGCAGCTGTTTTCTGGAGGGAGTTATACTAATATCTGGTAAGCTTCGGGTCTTCTGTCACGGAAGATTCCCCAGCTCAGACGATCCTCTCTGAGGGCGTCCAGATCGAAGGTTTCTGTGATGACACCTTCTTCTGTGCGTCCCAGGGAGGTTTTTATTGCTCCGGTATGGTCGGTGATGAAGGAGGAACCATAGAAATGTAAGGATGAGCTCTGATTTCCGTTTTCTTTGCAGGGTTCCACCCGCTCTTCTCCGATGCGGTTGGCGGCTATGACAGGGATGAGATTGGCTGCAGCGTGTCCCTGCATACATCTTCGCCAGTGTTCCATGCTGTCACATTCCAGGACAGGTTCGCTGCCGATGGCTGTCGGATAGAAGATCAGCTCTGCGCCCTGGACAGCCAGACATCTTGCCGTCTCCGGGAACCACTGATCCCAGCAGATGCCGATACCGATACATCCGTACATTGTCTGAAATACCTTGAATCCGGTATCTCCCGGTACGAAATAGAACTTCTCCTGATAGTAGTGGTCATCCGGGATGTGTGTTTTCCGGTAGATGCCAAGGTTGCTTCCGTCTGCATCCAGGACCGCCACGCTGTTGAAGGTGCGGTTTTTGTCCAGTTCATAGAAGCTGACCGGAAGTACGACATGAAGCTCCGCCGCCAGCTTCTGAAAATGATGAACTGCCGGATTGTCCTCAGCTGTCATGGCATACTGATAATATTCATACCGTCGTTCCTGACAGAAATACGGCCTCTCGAAAAGCTCCGGAAGCAGGATGATATCTGCTCCTTTTTCCGCCGCCTCCCGCACCAGTGTTTCTGCATGACGGATATTCTCTTCTACACTTCTGCCGCATCGCATCTGCACTGCGGCTGCTGTCACTTTTCTCATTTTCTCTCCTTCTTCCCCGGTCACCGCCGGGTATACGATCATTCCCTGTTACTGTTCACTCCGTGTCCGGCAGCACGCTTCCTGCGCTCACAGTTCCGTCTCATGTTATCCTGTCGTTACTGTTCACTCTGCGGCCGACGGCACGCTTCCTGCTGCCGGAATCTGCTGGGTAATGCAATGGATGTTTCCTCCGCCCACAATGATAGCTCTCGCATCCACCGGGCAGATCCTTCTGTCCGGAAAACACTCTGACAGGATGCGCACTGCTTCCGCATCGTTCGGATCACCGAACTGCGGCAGGATGATCCCGTCGTTGGATATGTAGAAATTCACATAGCTGGCTGCCATGCGCTCTCCCGCCTCTCTGGTATCCTCTCCCGGCTCGAAGATGAATCCGGCCACCTCCTCTTCCGTCAGACAGACGGGCTTCTCCGGTATGGGAAGCTTGTGTATATGGAATCTTCTGCCCTTTGCGTCTGTCTCCTGCTCGAGAACCCTCAGATTCTCTGCGGACAGTTCATACTGAGGATCGTTTCTGTCATCGGTCCATGCCAGCACGACTTCTCCCGGGCGGACGAAAGCGCACACATTATCCACATGCTCGTTTGTCTCGTCCTGATAGATTCCCCTGGGCAGCCAGATGACCTTTTCTGCTCCCAGCCAGTGCTTCAGGGTTTCTTCGATTTCTTCTCTGCTCATTTCAGGATTTCGTCCCGGGCTCAAGAGACAGGCTTCTGTGACGAGAAGTGTGCCTTCTCCGTCAGAATGAATGGAGCCTCCCTCCAGTACAAAGGGTCTGGCATCCAGACATGGATAGCCCAGCGCCTGACATACACCGGATGCCACCCGGTCATCCTTTTCCCAGTGCTGATACAGCCCGTCAAAGGTGCCTCCCCAGGCATTGAACTGCCAGTCGATACCGCATACCGCTCCCTTTTCATCCACCACCATGGTAGGCCCGGTATCTCTGGCCCAGGCATCGTCTGTTTCCATTTCCAGCAGACAGATACGCTCTGAGAGCATCCGGCGGGCATTTTCAATCTGTCTGGAAGACACCAGCATATACAGTGTCTCACTGTCAGCGATCGCCTCCGCCACTTCTGTAAAGGCCTTCCTTGCCGCCCCGCCCCCATATCCCCAGGAGCCGGGGCGCTCCGGCCAGATCATCAGGCACCCGGTATGCGGCTCAAACTCTCCGGGCATGCGGTACTCGTGCACTTCTCTGCTTTCCTGCACACTTTCCGGAAGCTCCCTTAAGCCTGCCTTCCGGCCTCCTGTTTTCGATTCTCCCATATTTCCTCCTGTCATTCTCTTCGAGGCTTTCCTTTTACTCATGCAGGACTCCCGCTTACGACAGTCTCCCTTTAAAATCCTCATACGAAAAGGCTCTGATCACTTCACACGTTCCATCCTCACGCATCCGTGCGATGGACGGAAGCGGCATTCCGTTAAAGGTATTGTTTTTTACCATGGAATAGATGGCCATATCCTGAAAGTACAGCCTGTCTCCTGCCTGTATCTCCCGGTCAAAGGAATAGTCTCCGATGATATCTCCTGCCAGGCAGGTACAGGAGGACAGGCGGTATGTATACGGCTTCTCTCCCGGAAGTCCACTGTCCTTAAGTGGCGGCCGGTAGGGCATCTCCAGCACATCCGGCATATGGCATGCCGCCGAGGTGTCCAATACCAGCGTCCGGATCCTGTTCTCCACGATATCCAGCACCTCTGTGACCAGATACCCCGCATCCAGAGCCACGGCTTCGCCGGGTTCCAGATATACCTGCACCCCATAGGTATCCTGTACATGGCGGATACAGGACTTTAAGAGTTCGATGTCATATCCCGGCCTGGTGATATGATGTCCCCCTCCCATATTCAGCCAGGACAGCTGATGGAGATATCTGCCGAACCTTTCTTCCACCACGTCCAGCGTCACCTTCAGCGCATCCGCATCCTGCTCACACAGGGTGTGAAAATGCAGGCCGTCGATCCACGAAAGGCATCTCTCATCAAACTGTGACGCCGTCACTCCCAGACGGGAGCCGGGCGCACAGGGATCATAGATCGCATGCCCCTCCTGGGTCGAACACTCCGGATTGATCCGCAGCCCGAGACTGACACCGCTGCACAGATCCTTATACTTTTCCAGCTGCGAAACAGAATTAAAAACGATATGGTCACAGATCTTCGTCAGCTCCCCGATCTCCTGCCGCCGGTATGCCGGTGAAAATACATGATTTTCCTTTCCCATCTCCTCATGACCAAGTCTTGCCTCGAAAAGCCCGCTGGCGGTGGTTCCCGCCAGATACTTCCCGATCAGCGGATACAGGGCAAACCCGGAAAAGGCTTTCTGTGCCAGGAGGATCCTGCAGCCGGTGTCCTCCTGCAGCGCACCCAGGATTTCCAGATTCTCCTTCAGCTTCTTCTCGTCGATCACATAGCAGGGGGTGGGCAGCTCACTGATCTTCATCTTCTGTTCTCCATACCTTTACCGGGGCCGGATCCTCGCATACCACCCATGGGAGTCCCCACCGGTTCAGCGCCTCCATATACGGATCCGGGTCGAATTCTTCCACATTAAAGACTCCCGGCTTCTTCCACTGCCCGGTCACCACCATCATGGCACCGATCATGGCCGGAACGCCTGTCGTGTAGGAGATCGCCTGTGATTCCACCTCCCGGTAGCACTCCTGATGGTCACATACATTGTAGATGTAGATCGTCCGCTCCTTTCCATCCTTCACGCCTGTAAAGATACACCCGATATTCGTCTTTCCCACTGTTCTCGGTCCCAGCGAAGCCGGATCCGGAAGCAGTGCTTTCAGAAACTGGATCGGTACGATCTCCTGCCCCTGAAACGTCACCGGTGCCGTGGACAGCATACCCACATTTTCCAGGCATTTCATATGGGTCAGATAGCTGCTTCCAAAGGTCATGAAGAAGCGGATCCTCTTCACTCCCGGAATATTCTTCGCCAGGGATTCGATCTCTTCATGGTGGAGCAGATACATTTCCTTCTCGCCCACCTGCGGAAAATCATATCTGGACTTAAACTCCATCGGCTTTGTCTCTACCCAGTGACCGTTTTCCCAGTAGGAGCCATTGGCGGAAACCTCCCGCAGATTGATCTCCGGATTAAAATTCGTGGCAAAGGGATAGCCGTGATCTCCCCCGTTGCAGTCCAGGATATCGATGGTATGGATCTCATCAAAATAATGCTTCAGAGCGTATGCGGAAAATACACTGGTAACCCCCGGGTCAAAACCGCTTCCCAGAAGGGCGGTAAGCCCCGCCTCCCGGAACCGTTCCTGATAATCCCACTGCCAGGAATAATCAAAGTAGGCGGTAAAGCCCTTCTCCTGACATCGCTTTTCGTAGATCTCTCTCCAGACGGGATCTTCGGTATCCTCCGCCTCATAATTCGCCGTATCAATATAATCGGCTCCCGCCTCCAGACAGGCATCCATAATCGTAAGGTCCTGATAGGGCAGAGCCACATTCAGCACGGCATCCGCACGATAGCTTCGGATCAGCTCTGCCACCTCCCCGGCATGATCGGCATCCACCTGTGCCGTGGAAATCCTTGTTTTCGTTGTTCCCTGAAGCTTTTCCTTCAGGGCATCACATTTCTCCTTTGTCCGGCTGGCAATCATGATGTCCGTAAATACCTCACTGTTCTGGCAGCATTTACGAATCGCCACCGAAGCCACACCGCCGCACCCGATAATCAACAGTCTGCTCATAATCCTTTTTCCTCCTCTTCCAGTAACTCCTCCACATATCCCGGCAGCATAAAGGCTCCCCGGTGGAGATTGGTTGTATAGTACCATGTTTTTATAGATAATTCGTTAAACCGCTCCGGTCTGAAATCTGTCAGGGGATGATACTTTTTCGACGCAAACCCGAACAGCCAGTACCCCGACGGGCAGGTGGGAATGTGCGCCTGATATACCCTGCTGATTGGAAAGGAACGGTAAACCTTCCGATGCATGCTCCTGCACTCGACCTCATCCTCATCGTAGAAGGGACTTCCATGCTGATATACCATGATCCCGTCCTCCCGCAGCGCCTGATAGCAGCTCCCGTAAAATTCCTTCGTAAACAGGCCTTCCGTATGCCCGAAGGGATCCGTGGAATCATTAATGATCAGGTCATACCGCGCCTTCTTGTTCCTCAGAAAATGCAGGCCGTCCTCATAGTATACCGTCACGCGGGGATCCTTAAGTGCACAGGCCACCTCCGGAAAAATCTCCCGGCACACGTCCACAAACATCTGATCCGTCTCCACCACATCGATCGAATCGATCTGCGGATACCAGATCAGCTCCTTCGCCACGCCTCCGTCACCGCCGCCGATGATCAGCACATTTCTCACGTTCGGATGTACCGTCATGGGCACATGTGTCACCATTTCATCATAGATAAACTCATCCTTGTCCGAAAATACGATCTCACCATCCAGAGCCACAAATCTGCCAAATTCCAGAGAATCAAACACATCGATCCGCTGAAATTCACTCTGCCCTGAAAATAACTGCTTATTGATCCGCACCGACAGCTTCACATTGCCGGTATGGAACTCAGAAAACCAGATCTCCATCCTGTCCTCCCTTCAGCACCTGCAGATGCTTTACTTCAGGATCCTCCATTCCCTGCATGGAGCACCCCTTATCCCGTGCATAAACGATATATTCCACGATTTCTTCCGTCACTCTCTCGCCCGGTGCCAGTATCGGGATTCCCGGCGGATAGCACATGACAAATTCTCCACTGATCCTCCCTGTCGTCTGCTCAATGGGAAGCGACTCCTTCTGTGCATAAAATGCCCTCTGTGGAGAGATGACCACCTCCGGCGGAATATACTCTCCCGTAAGCATGCCTGTCCTGTCCTTCTTATAAAGGCGTCCGATATCCGCCAGAGCACCCACCAGGCGCTCAATATCCTGAATCCGATCCCCGATGGAAATATACGCGAGAACATTGCAGATATCGCCAAACTCGATCTGGATGTCGTACTCATCTCTTAACAGGTCATAAACCTCGATGCCTGCCAGGCCGTTTTCCAGCGTATAGACAGCCAGCTTCGTCACATCAAAATCATATACACTGGTCCCGTTGATCAGCTCCCGTCCATAGGCATAATAGCCTCCGATGGAGTTGATCTCCTCTCGGGCATACTGCGCCATCTTCGTCACTCTGGCAAAGGATTCCTCCCCCCGGAGCGCCAGATTCCTTCTGGAAATATCGAGGCTTGACAGGAGCAGATAAGAGGCACTCGTGGTCTGTGTCAGGTTGATGATCTGGCGCACATGCTCTGCATGGATCGCGTGATTAACAAGAAGCAGAGAACTCTGGGTGAGGCTTCCCCCTGACTTGTGCATGGACACTGCCGCCATGTCTGCCCCCGCTTCCATGGCCGATACCGGAAGGCCTTTGCCAAAGTACAGATGCGTCCCGTGCGCCTCATCCGCCAGTACCTTCATGCCCCTTGCATGAGCCAGCCTGACAATGGTACGCAGGTCAGAACAGATTCCATAATAGGTGGGATTATTCACAAACACAGCTACGGCATCGGGATGTTCCTCCATCGTCTTTTCCACCTGGCTGGTCTCCATTCCCAGAGAAATCCCCAGCGTCCCATTGACCTCCGGATTCACATACACCGGAATCGCCCCGCAGAGTACCAGGGCATTGATCACACTTTTATGTACATTTCTGGGCAGGATGATCTTGTCTCCCGCTTTGCAGACCGATAGCACCATGCTCTGCACCGCCGATGTGGTTCCTCCCACCATCAGAAAGGCATGTGCCGCGCCAAAGGCATCTGCCGCCAGCTCCTCCGCCTCACGGATAACCGATACGGGATGACACAGGTTATCCAGGGGCTTCATGGAATTCACATCCAGACCCACACATTTCTCCCCCAGAAGCTGCGCCAGCTCCGGGTTCCCTCTCCCCCTCTTATGTCCGGGAACATCAAAAGGGACCACTCTTCTTTTCCGGAAACGCTCCAGCGCCTCATAGATGGGCGCACGTTTTTGCTTTTCAATATTCATTTTTTCTACCCTCTTACAAAATAAACAAAGTGTACAAGCCCACCTCAGCTCCCAACCCCTCACTCATGAGAGGCCTGCACACTTTGCGCGCTGAGCGTGGTCAGCTCTGCTGACATCTTCCAATCACAAAAAAGCAGATGAGTTCATCATCTGCTTCCTTCATGAATGTATAAAGGGATTCACGGAAATCCCTGTTCTTCTCACTTCATGACTTTATCGTTTTCGAGCTGCGTAACAAATATATTCTTTGCTCTTATTGACCGTTTCACAAGATGATGTGCACTGCACGGATTATAAAGGTATCAACTTATAAAATTTGAGCTTCTAACTCAATCAATAATGTGGTTTCCCACGTCGGCAACTGACCCGCCTGTCCGTCTGGGCTTAACTCTCCGTCTGACCGGAAAGTGGTCAAATATTTGCATGAAAACGATAATGTCTCTTCACACTGTAGATAAGAATACCACAGAACAGCCGTGGTGTCAATTTCTTTTGAACAGGGTTTACACCTCAAAAATGATATGCTATAATGAGTGCCAAAAAGGCAGGCACTCCAGACAGCAGGAGCCAGACACGTCTGCCCTTTCTTTTTGTTGCTGTTCTTAACAGATACTGCAAAATAATAGAGAGTGAGGTAGGTATAATGAAACCAATCAAAGAAGGCAAGGTACGTGAGATTTACGATAACGGCGACAGCCTCATCATGGTTGCAACTGACCGCATCAGCTGCTTTGATGTGATTCTGAAAAATATTGTCACCAAAAAAGGGACGGTTCTGACCCAGATGTCCAAATTCTGGTTTGACATGACAAAAGACATCCTTCCAAATCATATGATCTCCACAGATGTTAAGGATATGCCGGAATTCTTCCAGCAGCCACAGTTCGATGGAAACAGCATGATGTGCAAGAAGCTCAATATGCTTCCTATCGAATGTATCGTCCGGGGCTACATCACCGGCAGCGGCTGGGCCAGCTACCAGAAAGACGGCACTGTCTGCGGAATCCGTCTCCCGGAAGGACTGAAGGAATCTGACAAGCTTCCTGAGCCGATCTATACACCTTCCACGAAAGCGGAAATCGGCGATCATGATGAAAACATCTCTTTTGAGCAGAGTATCGAACACCTGGAAAAATATTTCCCGGGCAAGGGTAAGGAATATGCGGAAAAACTTCGTGACTGCACGATCGCGTTGTATAAGAAATGTGCTGATTATGCACTCACCCGCGGCATCATCATCGCAGATACCAAATTTGAATTTGGTCTGGACGAAGAAGGAAATATCGTCATCGGTGATGAAATGCTGACACCGGACAGCTCCCGCTTCTGGCCTGCTGACGGATATGAACCGGGTCACGGACAGCCCTCCTTCGACAAACAGTTCGCCCGCGACTGGCTGAAAGCAAATCCGGACAATGACTGGACACTGCCGGATGATATCGTAGAAAAGACGATCGATAAATATCTGCAGAGCTATGAGATGCTGACAGGCGAGAAGCTGCAGTAATCGCTCCAGTAATCGACAATACAGCATTACATAAAATGTAACTGTTCAGATGTCACTGCGCATAGCGTGAATTCGGACTCTTGACACTTAAACCAAAATTAAGGGCTATCTGATGTATCTTCTATCAGATAGCCCCTTTAATGAATAATCGTAAGTTTCACTATATAACCTCCACTCTGTGAATTTTTCATTTACTCATTTGCTAAGAATCATTACCTCTCATTGGAATCTCCTCCTTTGCGTTAACATTCATCTATGTAAACTCCTTTTGGAGATCTTTCACTGTGTTAATTAACTATCCCATTGGACTGTCCTCCTTTTGATTTTTCATTTTTCTTTTTCATTCCTTTTTATCTTCTTGTTTATTTTCTCTCTTTTGTTTTGATAGTTGTATTTTACTCTATATATTTCGTTTTGTCAAGCATATTTTAAAATTTATTTTTACTTTTTTCCAAAATTGTATTTACATTTTAAGGTATGTTTCTTTTTCATCTTATAGTTTTTTCATCTTATAGCTTTTCATCTTATAGCTTTTCATCTTATAATTCTTCTCTTTCCGCTTATCTGCATTCACCCTGTCACTTCCGCACCAAACGGCATCAACGCAAGTTTGGCAAGCTTGAACTGCTGGAGACCAAAGGGAATACCGATCACCGTCACACACAGAACGATCCCGAGGACTGCATGCTCCACCGCAAGAGGCAGACCTGAGACCAACAGCCACAGGACATTCAACAGCAGCGATCCTGCCCCTCCTCCATACCTCACTTCCTTGCCAAACGGAAAGAAACTAAGTACCGCCAGTTTAAAACACTGGATCCCAACCGGTATACCTATGATCGTGATGCACCAGAGGCACCCCGCCAGAAGCCAGCTCAGACCGGCAAGAAAACCACCGAAAATAAACCATAAAAGATTGCCAAGACAGTTCATGTTTGATCCTCCTGCTTCAATTATTTGATGTTTTGTAAATTTATATCAAAGCAGGCATCGTATAACTATACGATGCCCACTTTTTTATTTATTATCTAGTTATAATTACTGAATTGGTGACTCATCCGGATCTGTCGGAATATTCATACTATTCAGTATGATATCCTCCGTTTTCAAAACTACAATTTCCACTTCCGGTGTAATATATCTTTCCATCTTGTTCCTCCTTTCTATTCGTTAACAAAATATTTGTCCGCCTTATCACTATAATTCCACAGTGCCTTTGCAAGGTTCTGTAATGTCGTGTTGTTCCCCTCACCTGTCTTATCAATTACTTTCTGTGCATATGTTAATGCACCGTAATTAATTGTGGTTGTTGTTGCATTATCAGCCCCAGGATCTTTAGTAATCGTTAACGCAAAATCTTTATCAAGATCTTTTGCTACAATATTTTTAATATCCACACGAAGTAAAGTTTTATCATCAACAGTTATTGTCGTTTTGACAACAGAATTCTGTGATCCGTCTGTCAGTGCTGCTTCATAATTCTCCGCAGCGTCTGCTCCACCCTCTAATACAAAGTAATGACGCAAGGTTGTTTCTGATTCAAGAAGTAAGCTTGAACCATAATAAGTGAGTCCTTCAAGATTTGCCGGTGCCTGATAAGGATGTCCTGTAAATGTATCAACAACGTCATCCACGTAACTCCAGTCATCAACATTTGCATTCGCCAGATTACCTGTATTATAGCCAAACTGATTCTGGGAAGCTGCACCATAATCAAGCATAGCAAGCAGAAGATCCTTTAATTGTACTGTATATGTTGTTTCGTCAGTTGCCTTTTTGAAAACCTCATCCGCATATTTTCTTACAGATGCGTTTTCCGTAAGCATTTCATCTTTACCAGCGTAACTCAATGTTGCATTAATATTGTCATTCATTTCCTTCGCAGCTACTTTTAATGAAAATACGCTCGCATCATAAGTGTCACTTCCAACAGTCACAGATCTCCTTGTTGCAGCATTAGCCAAAATATTTACTGGTGCTGTACTTCCTCTGGTAAGTGTCACCTTAGCAGCACTTTTAGCAAAAAGATCTGTCAGCGCTACATAGAAATTCATATCAATCTTTCCGTTAAGAGAAAGAGACGCCTGCGTGGTCTTGTTCGGTGTAAGTGTAGCTTCTGTTACTCCAGATCTTGCACGTAGTTCTGCTGCATTTGCGAAATGATCCATTGCACTATCTCCATATGTCTTTGTGGCAGCAAGTCTAACTCCAGTTAACTCTACTGCCGGAAATTCTGCAATTTTCCATCCATCGCTTCTGTGTCCATTCTCATCAACCCATTTGCCTTCTGTCAAAACAAACCATTCTGAGACAGCAGCAGCAGAAGGATCATCAGCTCTTGTTCCTAAAATACGATATTCCATAATATATCCGTTAGCGTCACCTCCACTTGCATTAGCACCTTGTTTCGGAAGATATCGTATCGCATTAACAATTGTCGCACTTGTGAAATCCATCTCCAGCCAAAGATTTGCAGCGGTTATATCACGCAACTCACTATCAGAATATTGGGAGGTGTTAGGGTACCAAGCAGGATCTGAACCAAATGAATATTTTGAATGCCAATTTGTACTAGCATCATTATCATAAACGAACTGAATTCCCTTACCTGTCTCATAATTACTACAACGATAAGTGATATTTTTCTCAATATCTCTACTTTCATCCTCAGCAGTCCATGCCTCAAACACTTCTATTTCAAATGTGTCTGTATAAGACTTTCCGTTCTCAATGTATGTTACTGTCACAGTCTTTGTTCCTGCTGTTGTTAATTCAAGCCCACTAATCGTATATTGATCCGATGACAGTCTAGCTCTTCTTCCAGTATTATATACTTTTTCAACTAATAATCCATCTAATGACGTATCTTCTGTATTATACTTCAGCTTCTCCAACGATGTTCTGATTACTGCTAATTTTTCTTCAACATCTGCTTCGTTTCCGTAAAATGAAATTTTTTCAGCAGTAACATAATCATTCGTACCCTGTGTGGATGTGAATTCTAAACGAACATGTGTTGCCTGATAATTTTGCTCCAGGATGATTGTTTTTTCTGCATTTGTATTAGCAAAAGTACCCGTAGCCACCTTTGTCCATGATTCTGCTGTTGGCGTGTCAAATGGATTCTCCATATTGGCTACATACACATTGTAACCCTTACCATTGCAGCCGCTAGTTCTCGGCTTATAATGAACCTCGCGAACATCCCATACTTTCTCAAAGCCTGTTTGAATGTAAATCGGTGTAGTATCAGGTCTTCCCTGATTAATCCTATTTCCAGATGCATTTACTTCATGTGCTTGAGGAGAACCTGAATAACGTGAATGCCACCAGTTGCCTGTTTGTCCATTAAAAGCCATGGCTGCCCCACCATCAGTTGCATAGCTAGAAGGCACCTGTTCAGAATTTGCTTTTGCATTCCTAGCAAGAATTTTAATATCTCCAAATTCTTCAATCACACTAACATTATATGTAGTATCATTCGCCTCAACTGTAGTATCACCTGCTGCCACACCTGTGATTGTAAGCTGACCATTATCAGTTGTTTCTGACACCTTAATCAGTTTCGTCTGCGCTGATTGCCCATTTGCAGGATATAATATAGCAATATTCTCAACTGTTTGCTGGGCAGGAATATAGCAAATTAAATACTTCTTTCCAGCCGTAAGTTCAGTTGCTCTCTTATATCTAGGTATAAAATCTTCACTACTAACTGTATCCTGTTTTTCAAGCAAAACCAGTTCCTGACATCTGTCTGTGGCGTTCTCAATATATGAATTGTCGTCTCCGTCAAAGCGCATATTCGCATAATGGAACATAATATATCGTGTATCAGATGTTCTGCAAATTCTAAATACTTTCGTTCCATCATCCTGTGTTACAGGTATCACTTTCATATCTTCTGCATTTGCTACATCTGCAAAATAACGGTTTGCAAAGACATTTGTCAAATACTTGTTTATTTTTTTGTTGTAAATTCTCCAATAATCTCCCGAAGCTGTAAATGTAAATTCTGCCTCTGATAAGTCCGTATCCACTCCCTCATTTGGAAATGCATTAACAAACTCCGAAGAATTAGTATGGGAATACAATTTTGTCATCGTTATACCTTTAGACACCGCTGTGGCTATGTTCGTCTCCGGTGAGCTAGTAATCTCTACTGCACTATCACTATTTACGCTATACACCTCACCCACTTTCAATACAATATTTTCCGTTCCCCCAGCTGCTTTCGCTGCTACTGCCGGCACAGCAGCTACAACCATAGCAAACGTAAGTATCACGGATAAACCACGTTTGCATAAATTTAATATAGTTTTCCTCTTCATGTCCTTTCTCCTTTCTTCTTTAGATAAGAAAACCTGTTTTTTCCATTTTACTTCTCTTTTCAAATTTAGTCAATATGGTTATTATAAGTTTTTTATACTTACTTTAGCCTTTTTGAGAGTTTGTCAGTTGCATAATGAAAAATCGCTGAAAGCCTTGAAATAGCCTAGATTATTCACGGCACAGCCGTGAAAGTGTCTGAAAGCCACTTAGTTACTGT
>OLOS01000176.1_pt1 | contig 74687 bp, 77 predicted proteins | sample 1672631 | NCBI WGS metagenome assembly OLOS01 (sample SAMEA3136707, study PRJEB25190) | human gut metagenome | biome: human gut; feature: human-associated habitat; material: faeces | place: Austria | collected 2013
AGCAAAAGGAAAGCCTCGCAGAGGCGATTTTGCGAATGGACTCTGAACAGTTACAGAAATTGGAAAGGGTGTAGAAGTAATATGGAAGAAAAGAAGAATTTATTGACCTATGCGGGACTGAAAGCTCTGGAAGAGGAGCTGCATGACCTGAAGGTAGTAAAAAGAAAAGAAGTAGCAGGCAAGATCAAAGAGGCAAGAGAGCAGGGAGACCTGTCCGAGAATGCAGAGTACGATGCAGCGAAGGATGAGCAGAGAGATATCGAAGCAAGAATCGAAGAGATCGAGAAAATCCTGAAAAATGCAGAAGTAGTTGTAGAGGACGAGGTTGATTTAGATAAAATCAGTGTAGGATGTCAGGTAAAGGTGTATGATGAGGAGTTTGAGGAAGAAATCGATTTCAAAATCGTAGGTTCCTCCGAGGCAAACAGCCTGCAGGGAAAGATTTCAAATGAATCTCCGGTGGGAAAGGCTTTGATCGGAGCCAGAGTGGGAGACGAAATCGAGGTCGAGGCAGAAGCCGGCCTTATGAAGTACAAGGTACTGGGAATTCAGAGATCAAATTAGGGAGAGAAAAAAGTGGCAGAACAGAAGAAAGTACAGGAACAGGACATTAATCAGCTCTTGAAGGTACGCCGTGAGAAGCTGGCAGATTTACAGGCAAATGGAAAGGATCCTTTCCAGATTATGAAATATGATGTGACACACCACAGTCAGGACATCAAGGATGGTTTTGATGTTCTGGAAGGACAGACCGTGTCCCTGGCAGGACGTATGATGTCAAAGCGTGTCATGGGCAAGGCATCCTTCTGCAATATTCAGGATGTAAAGGGAAATATCCAGTCCTATGTGGCAAGAGACAGCATTGGAGAGGAAGAATATAAAGCATTCAAGAAAATGGATATCGGTGATATCATAGGTCTGAAGGGAGAGGTTTTCCGTACAAAGACAGGAGAAATCTCGATTCATGCATGCGAGGTGACCCTTCTGAGCAAGAGCCTTCAGATCCTTCCGGAGAAGTTTCACGGACTGACAAATACCGATCTGCGTTACCGTCAGCGCTATGTGGACCTGATCATGAATCCGGAAGTCAAGGATACCTTTATCAAGCGTTCAAAGATCATCAGTACCATCCGCAAATATCTGGACGGCCAGGGCTTTATGGAGGTGGAAACACCGATGCTGGTGGCAAATGCCGGCGGTGCAGCAGCCAGACCTTTTGAGACACATTTTAACGCACTGGGAGAGGACCTGAAGCTTCGCATCTCTCTGGAGCTTTATCTGAAGAGACTGATCGTAGGAGGACTGGAGCGTGTATACGAGATTGGACGTGTATTCCGTAATGAAGGTCTGGACACCAGGCACAACCCGGAATTTACACTGATGGAGCTGTACCAGGCCTATACGGACTATAACGGAATGATGGATCTGACAGAGAATCTGTATCGCCATGTGGCACAGGAGGTTCTGGGAACCACGACCATCACCTACCAGGGAATCGAAATGGATCTTGGAAAACCGTTCGAGAGAATCACGATGGTGGATGCAGTAAAGAAGTATTCCGGTGTAGATTTCAATGAGATCCATACCCTTGAGGAAGCCAGAGCAGCTGCGAAAGAACACCACATCGCATACGAGGAGCGTCATAAGAAAGGTGATATTCTGAACCTCTTCTTCGAAGAGTTTGTAGAAGAGCATCTGATCCAGCCGACCTTCGTAATGGATCATCCGGTTGAAATCTCTCCGCTGACCAAGAAGAAGCCGGAGAATCCGGACTACGTAGAGCGTTTTGAGTTCTTCATGAACGGCTGGGAGATGGCGAATGCCTACTCCGAGTTAAACGACCCGATCGACCAGAGAGAGCGTTTTGCTGCACAGGAGGAACTGTTCGCTCAGGGTGACGAAGAAGCAAACCACACCGATGAGGACTTCTTAAACGCCCTGATGATCGGAATGCCGCCTACAGGAGGCATCGGATTCGGAATCGACCGTATGTGTATGCTTCTGACGGATTCGGCTGCAATCAGGGATGTGCTGCTGTTCCCGACGATGCGAAGCACAACCTAAAAAATCCAGTATTTATGCGGGTTTGAAGGGTGTGGGATGGTCATTTGACCATTATTTTGACCATCAAAAGCAATAGTCATAACAAAGAGTGTACAAGGATTTACAATCTTATTGAAAAGCAAAATTAAAAGATAAGCACTACTTAGAGGATATTTTCTAAAGAAATTTAGAAAGTATCCTCTTTTTGCGTTATGGAGAAAAAACATGGAAAGGAGACATGGGTATGACAGGTAAAGAAGCACCTAACAAGAGAAATGTGCAGAAGTTTGTGAGATATGCGGAAGGAGCCAAAATGTATAGTATGGGTTTAAGCAAATTTCAAGAGTTGGCTAAAGATGCAAAAGCATGTTATAAGGTCGGTCAGTTGGTTTTGGTAAATACCGAAATTCTTGACGAGTATTTGGAGACATTCAGAATCGTAGAAGATGATTTTTATAAGTAGGTGAGTATATGGCAGTTATATTATCGCCTCGTGGAAATGAGGCATCCAAAATGATGAAACGATTTGTAAGATATGAAGAGGCAGCACAGTATTTTGGAATAGATGAAACGCTTATTGTTGCATACGCAAAGGCAGCAGGTGCGGTGTACCAATTATCCAAAATACGATTAATTAAGATTGAACCATTGGAGGACTATATGAAGCACTTAACGAAAGTAGGAAGATCATCAAAGCTAATTCAACGTAAATTTGTGAGGGTAGGTGAAGGAACACTTATTTATAATATTGGACGCAATCGGTTTATTGAAATGGCAAGAGCAGCGGGAGCAGTATATAAGGTAGGTGATAGTAAGGGAAGTAAAGTACTTATTAGACTAGATGTGTTTGATGAGTATATGGAGCAATTCAGAGAAAAGCCTGTGGAAATGAAGCATCCGTTATGGAAGGAGGATTAAGGTATGGGATATTCTTATAAATCATATTCAGACACAAAAGAAGTGTTTAAAAAGTTTGTGAATGCAGCTGAAGGGCAGGCAGTGTATGGAATAAGCAGAAGTCATATTATGGAAATGGCAAAGAAAGCAGGGGCTGTTTATAAGGTTGGAAATACTGCACTGATAAATACAGAAATATTTGAGGCATACCTGGAGCAGTTCAAAGAGAATCCGGTGCCATTGCCTAAGTACATAGTAGATAAAACTAAGCTAAAAAAATAAAAACACCAGTTTTTGGTGTGATATTGAGAAAATACACCAAACCAGTCCATATCCAAATATTTTATTCTGGTTTATGATATGTGTGTCCGAAGCAAACGGACAAAAACTGAATATCAATTGCAGGTCCGCAGTAATGCGGTATTCGAGAGAGTAAAGTGGAAATTCCGGGGCATTCACCTTGAGGATATACAAACACAACTTTCACATTAGTAGTTCGATGGACTGAGAAGTGAAGAACGAGGAGTTGGTTATGAATCTGGTAAGAGGAACAAGGATGTTGCGGAAGGATAATAACCCATATGGGGCATAGCCCTAATCCTCACAAAGGCAGAAGAGGAGATAGTTCTTATTTGAAAGAGCGTCGTGAACACGAAAGTGGCTTGCCTGCAATTCCCATGTGTACGGGCGATAGAGGGGTTCAGATGAACCGGAGTACACCTACATGCTTCTAAGAAGCTGTCCTGACTGAACTTGTTTTAGCAGGAAATATAAGGAGGATGTAGACATGATAGAAATTATTTCAATAGCATTTGCTTTATTAGGTTTACTGATGACATGGTCTCTTGCTAAAGCTGCAGGTGATGCAGATAAACGGATTGAGGAATTCTATCAGACTTTTCTTCTTGGAGAGGAGAGTCAGGATGGGAGTGGTTCAAAAAAAGTTCAGCAGACGGCATAAGCATAAGTTGTCAGCAGAAGAGAAACTTGAGAGGGATCTTAAGGATTGTATGAAATGCAAATACTTCTGGGGAAATAATAACAGGTGCATCAATAATAAGTGCTATCGGGAAAAGAAAAAACCTGAAATTAAGAAACCGGCGAGTGAATGCGATGGATGTCCTTATAACAAAGGTAGCGGATATTGCTTTCCTTGTATGAAGAAAATCCTTGGAAAGTAGAGGCAGTAATGAAATTCAGATTAAGATTGAAAAGGAGGAAGCAGACGATGAATAACAAAATCGAAGTAATTGGTATTGACCACGGCTGGAGTAATATAAAAACCTCGTCGCAGGTATTCGTTACCGGCGTGAAGGAAATTACAACTGAACCTGCATTATATGATGGCGTTCTTGAGTATAAAGGAAGATATTACAAGGTCGGAGGCAACAGACAGGAAGTAAAAAGCACAAAGACAGAGGATGATACATTTTATCTTTTGACTCTGGCAGCGGTTGCGAAGGAATTAAGACGAAGGGGCTTATGTGAAGCAAAGGTGTTCTTGGCGGTAGGTTTGCCACTGACACGATTTGGCAGTGAGAAGTCAGACTTTATCAAGTATCTTACAGCGGAAAGGGATATCGAGTTTCTGTTTGAGAATATCAGGTATCATGTGGTAATTGAAAATGTTGCAGTATTTCCACAATGCTATGCGGCAGTTGCGGATAAGCTTCAGACTTTCAATAAGAAAACCTTGATAGTTGATATCGGATCATGGACGATTGATATTATGCCGGTTGTAGATAAGGTTCCGGACGAATCAAAATGCGTAACCATTCCGAAGGGTCTGATAACCTGTATGAGAACCATTAATGAGCAGTGTGTAAGACAGTTGAATGGTGAACTGGATGAGTCTTTTATTCAGGATATTATGAGGTTTGGCAGATGTGAGATTGACAGAAAGTATTACGACATTGCGAAAGCAGAAATCGAAGCCTTTTGTGAGAAGGTGTATAACTCAATCAGAGAGTATGGGTACAACTTATCTACAACACCCATTGTATTTGTAGGAGGCGGGGCATCAGTAATGAAGTTGTTTGGAGGACTTTCGCAGAGCAATATTACTTATATTCTGGATGTTAAGGCAAATGCCAAGGGCTATGAACAGTTAGCTATGATGGCAATTAGAAAGATGAAGAAGCTGGCATAGGAGGTGTGGCAGATGGCATTAGACCATATTATTAAGCAATCATGCAGGTTCAATATTAAGAATCCTCAGCATCGCAAGGTTAATGATGTTTTGGTGAACTTAGACCCGGAGATATGTAAGTCAAAGAGCCAGTTTCTGATAAATGCAGCAGAATATTATATCGACCATTTTGGAAAAGAAGCATTTACAGAAGCAAGAAGAGATGACAGTCCTTATGTTACAAAGAAAGAACTGAAAGATATTGAGGAGAGAACTGTGGAAGCAGCAGTCACAGAAGCAAGAAACGAAGTGATTCGGTTGCTTGGAGGCGTGATTGCAGGATGTAGTAACCTTTCAGCATTACCGCAGAGGGCAGTTGCCGAAGAGGTTAAGCAGGAAGAGGAACCGCAGGATGATGATACGATTTCAGATTATGCATTAAGCTATTTGATGGATGGAATGGAGGAATAGGTATGGCAGGAAGATTTTTAGCCGGATTTGGCAATGTATTAGCAGCAATATTGAAAGCAATCGCATGGCTGATATTAAATGCGTTGCAGTTGGTCCTGAATGTGGCAAAGGTCTTCCTCTTGCTGTTAGGACTTGTCGGCAGACTGTTCCTCGCATTTGTGAGAGCAGGAACACCATAGGAAGGAGGCGGTAACATGAAGACATTTGCAAATTACCGAAAGAACCGGAGATTGGTACAATATTTCTTCAGAATGAAGAAGTTATGTGTATAATGGAAGGAGAGTAGTATGCATCGAGTACGGGACAGACCTATGTTAAGTGTCCCGTGTATATAAAAATGTTCACGCAGTAAGAGTGGACAGGCACGGAACACATTAGCCTATCCCTCTTACGGAAAGGGATGGGTGATATTATGAAGAGATTTTTAATTATTCTTTTATCCGTAACGGTTTTGGCATTAGCTGGCTGTAATTCCACGGTGAATGAAATGGCGGAAGCAGATATCAGCTATGAAGAAACAAAAGAGACAGAGGAAAGCAAGGAGCCGGTTATTGCAGAAGAAAGTAAGGTGGAAAGCTCTTCTGAAAACGAAACAGAGTTACAAAGCAATAAGGATGAAGCTGAAAGCAGTGAAGCTCCTGTAAAGGATGATACTGAAAATCAGCCTGTTTCTGAAAACAGAGAGAATCAGACAGAACAAAGAGAAGAAACCCCTGCATCAACAGAGCAAAGGGAGGAAACACAGCCCCCGGTTCAGACACCGGAGCCAACTCCTACTCCAGAACCGACACCAGAGCCAACCCCGGAGCCGGAATATACACCGGCAGGATACAATCCGGGTACTGTGGTATCACTTGCCATTGCAAAGTGTCAGGCAGGCGGTATGATTACAACGCAGGATAACCTTGCAAATGCCTTGGCAGAGGGCAGAATTACGCAGGAAGAGTATAACGAGTATTATCCCTATGATGGTTTGGAGAGCAGTTACTACAGTGTGTTTGTGGAAACTGACTTAAATATAGCCAGTACGACTTCCGGACAGCCATTAAGAAGTGAAGACGCTATTGCAACTTACATAGCGGATATGCTTCTTTTGGAAAGTAATCCGGTGTTCAATGTGATATATGCGGGTGTGTACTCCAGAAATGGAACTGACTTCTATGAGTTCCGATGTCTCAGATAACAAATTAACAAGAACAAAAATTGCAGGCCATGAAAGTGACCTGCTTTTTTTGTGCCTATTTTTAAGGAGGAATGAAAAGTGAAACAAAAGTTTAGAAGATTTATGGCAGGTTTTCTTGCTGTTCTTACGATGTTCACCACATTGTTCTCTAACGGAACAACTGCATTTGCAGCAAGTCCGAGTGCGAATATTGCCTTCTGGAATGCTTCTGTAAAGAATACCGGGGAGGTAAGTGAGTTAAAGGCAGGCTACAATCATGGTAAGATTTTGTATTCTATGATTGATGGCAATGCAGCTTATTGTATGAATTTTGGACTGGCGGCTGATGGTGGTCAGCTTATGAACAGCTATGATAATCCGAGCACGAGTTTATCAGCAGCACAGGAAAAACAGCTTGCATACTGTCTGTACTTTGGATATGGATGTAACTCAGCTACAGCACCAAGCAATGATCAGTGCGACCAGTATATTGCAACACAGGCAATGGTATGGGCGATTGTGGCAAATCTTTTTGGAACTGGTTCCGATGATTCGGCAGCTAATAAGTTATGTGCATCAGCACCTAATCCGACCAATTCTTACGCTTACTATACAACGCTTAAGAACAATATCAGTGCATCTTATTATGCTACAAGACCAAGTTTTGCAAGTGCAACCAAGAGTGGAGCAACCACTTATGAATTGAAGTGGAATGAAGGAAATAAGAGATTTGAAACAACCTTAAACGATTCCAATGGCGTGTTGTCAAATTTCGACATTTCCCTCAGTGGATATTCTGTAGAGAAGAGTGGTAACAGCGTAACGATTCACACAACATCTGTGAATACTACAGCTACCACGGCAACCATGAACTCAACAGCAGGAGTTGTGGAAACAACATCAAGCTGCGTGTTCTGGCTTACCGGAAAGTCAGGCTATCAGGAGTTTATTTCTGAGAAGCCTTCAGCAGACCCAGTGTCAGCGTATTTCAAGGTTAAGACTGAGAATATCGGTTATGGAAAGATTACCAAGCAGGACGAGGAGAGTGGTGTGAAGCTTTCCGGTGCAAAGTATGGTATCTATACTGACAGTGCGTGCACCAATAAGGTTGACACAATTACTACCGGAAGTGATGGTACAGCTACTTCCAAGGCACTTGTGGCAGGCACTTATTATGTGAAGGAGATTCAGGCTCCGAAGGGTTATGTGATTAGCGGAAAGGTACACACACTTACTGTTAAGGCAGGTCAGACAACTTCCTTTACTGCAACTGATAAGGAGCAGCTTGGAGCACTGACTATTTACAAGGAAGGTGAGGTACTTACCGGATGGAATGGAAGTAACTTTACTTATGAAGTAAAGAAATTGCCGGGAGCAACATTTAAGGTGACTGCCGGTGCTGATATCTATAAGGCAGATGGTACAAAGGTTTATAGTAAGGGAGATTTGATTGCAGAAAACCTTGTAACAGGATCTGACGGTTTGGTTGTTCTTACAGACCTTCATCTTGGCTCTTATGTGGTAACGGAAACAAAGAGCATTGATGGATATACCATCAACACTACTCCCGTGCCAGTGAATATTGAGTACAAGGACCAGAATGTGGAAGTACAGTATGAATCAGCAACTATTCAGAATACAAGACAGAAGGCAGAGGTTTCTGTAGTAAAGAAAGACTCTGATACTGCTAATCCGTTAGATGGCGGTAAATACACTTTATATGCTGGTAATGATATCAAAAACTATGCAGGTCAGGTTATCGTTACCAAAGGTACTGCACTGCAGACAGTCACTACAGGTGAGGATGGTAAGGCAGCATACTCGTTGGATTTACCGATCGCAAACAGCTACTATATTTCTGAGTCACAGGCTCCTTATGGATATGTGAGAAACAGCAGCGATGTTTACAGCTTCAACTTCAATTACCTGCCAGAGACTACAGCCAAGGCTACTTTCAGCCATGAGTTTGTAAATGACAGAACCACTGCAAAGATTCATATCTTCAAGGTGGATAAGGAAACAGGTCTTCCCGTACCACAGGGAGATGCTACCTTAGAAGGAGCAGTTTACGGTTTGTATGCCCGTGATGATATCATGCATCCGGACGGAGCAACCGGAGTTGTATTTAAAGCGAACGATTTGGTAGCTACCATGACAACGGATGCCAATGGCGATGCGGAGGTGAATAACCTTTATCTTGGAAATTACTATGTAAAGGAAATCACTCCGCCGGAAGGATATCTTTTAGATGAGGAAGAGCATGATGTAGTCTGCGATTATGAAGGTGATCTTGTTGCGGAGGTATCAAGAAGCACAACTTCCAAAGAGCAGGTTATGAAGCAGCCATTCCAGTTGATTAAGGTATCTGATAATGGAGATGATACAGAAGCTCCATTGCTTGAAAAGGCAGGCTTTACAGCTTACCTTAAGTCATCTTTATCCGTAAAAGAAGATGGCGGTTATGATTTTGACAGTGCAACTCCTGTTGTAATTGGTGCAAATGGAGAAACACAGCTTTTCACAGATGAAAAGGGACATCTGGTAACCATTCCTATCCCTTATGGAACTTATGTGGTAATTGAGACAGTAACTCCTCATAACATGGAGACAATCATGCCATTTGAGGTTCATGTTACGGAGAACCATCCGACAGAACCGCAGGTCTGGAGAGTGTTTGTGGACAGAGAGTTTACAGCAAAGCTTCGTGTGATTAAGAAGGATGCAGATACCAAAATGACGGTTCTTATTCCTAACACAGAGTTTAAGATTTTCAATATGGATACCAATAAGTATGTGGAGATGATTACCACTTACCCGTCCAAGAAAGTCCATACTTCATTCTTTACAGATGAGGATGGTGATTTGATTTTACCGGATGTGCTTAGTCTTGGTAATTACCGTATTGAAGAGGTGGCAGCACCGTTTGGTTATGTGCTCAATCAGAATTATGTGGAAGTAAAGGTGGATACCGATACCTTCTACGAAGTTGACCCTGACACTTACGAAGCAATCATTACTGTAGAGTATGAAGATGCTCCTGCTGTTGGTGAGCTTGTAATTGAGAAGAAGGGCGAGGTACTGGATGCATATAAGGGAGGTTTATTTGCAGATTCCGAAGATAAGGAATTTGTCTATAAAGAAGGTTCCCTTGCCGGTGCTAAGTTTGAAATCTATGCAGCTGAGGATATTTACACAGCAGATATGCAGACAGATGAGAACGGAAACCGAAACAAGTATTATGCAGAAGGTGATCTGGTTGCAACCGTTGTAACCGGGGAGGACGGAAAAGCAAAAGTTTCAGACCTTCCTCTTGGAAAGTACAGAGTAGTAGAAGTGGAAGCTCCTTACGGTTATGTACTGAACAAAGAAGAGCAGTATGTAACTTTCGTATATGTGGATGATAAGACTCCTGTTATCAAGGAAAGTCTGACATTTGCAAATGACAGACAGAAGGTTGATTTATCCGTGGCAAAACTGGATGGAGAGACCGGTTTGCCGGTTTCCGGTGCTGAGTTTGGCTTATATGCAGCGGAGGATATTGTAAATGTGGATGGTAAGGTAATCGTAGAGAAAGATACCTTACTTGAGGTAGCAGTATCTGATGCAAACGGCGATATCCAGTTCGTAAAGGATTATCCTCTGGGTCATTACTATGCGAAGGAAATCAAGGCACCTGCCGGATATGTATCATGCGATGATGTAATTGAATTTGATGCAGAGTATCAGGGACAGGAAGTGAAGTATGCAACAATTATAGCAAACTTCTACAATATGCCTACAACTTTTGAGTTTACGAAGGAAGATATTACAAGCGGGGCAGAGCTTTCCGGTGCAACACTGACTGTTCTTGATAAGGACGGAAATGTGGTTGATACCTGGACATCCAAGGCAGGAGAGGCGCATGTGATTAAGAAGCTTGTAGTAGGTGAAACTTATGTGCTTCGTGAGGAATTTGCTCCTTACGGATACCTTAAGGCATCGGATGTAACCTTCACTGTAGAGGATACGGAGGAAATCCAGAGCGTTGCTATGAAGGATGAGGTTCCTACCGGGTCAATCATCATCAACAAGGATGGAGAGTTTCTGACAGACATTAACCTTGTAAAAGGTAAGTGGTATGACTTTGTATTCGATTACTTCAAGAAATCTCTTGCAGGCGTTACCTTTGAGGTTTATGCAAGAGAGGACATTGTAAGTCCGGATGGTCTTGACACTGTATATTATGAGGCTGATGAGCTTGTAGCAACTATTGTTACAAATGACAAAGGAATTGCCATGATTAGCGATTTGCCGCTTGGCAAGTATTACCTTGTTGAGACTGCAACTATCGAGGGATTTGTGCTTGACAGTACACCAATCGAAGCAGATCTTTCCTATATCGACCAGAATACCGAAGTGGTATATGCAGGTATGGATGTAACCAATGAAAGACAGAAGGTGCAGATTACTGTTATCAAGAAGGATGCTGAGACGAAGAAGGCTCTTGAGGGAGCAGTATTCGGCTTATATGCAAAGGAAGACATTTTTGATGTTGATGGCAGACTGATTGTAGCTGCTGATACTTTCATTGAGAAAGCAGTAACTGGAGCTGACGGAACGGTAACCTTCATTTCAGACCTTCCTCTCGGACAGTATTATGTGAAGGAAATGGAAGCTCCTGCCGGATATGTTAAGTCTGATGAATGCTTTGATGTGGATGCTTCTTATCAGGGTGATGATGTGGAAGTAATTGAATTTGAGGCAGAATTTGAAAACTATCCTACCAAGCTTGAAATTTCCAAGACTGATATTACCGGAGAGCATGAGCTTAAGGGAGCAAAGCTTTCCATTATTGATGCTAATGGAGATGTGGTTTACAGCTGGGAGTCTGATGGAACAGTCCATGTCATCGACAGAATTCCTGTTGGCAAGTATATCTTAAGGGAAGAGATTGCCCCTTATGGATACAGAATTGCAAATGATGTGGAGTTTGAGGTGACTGAGACAAAGGAAATTCAGAAGGTATCCATGAAGGATGAACTTGTGAACGGAAAGATTATCATTGATAAGACTGACGAGTATACCAAGAAGGGTATTGCCGGAGTAGAGTTTGAAATCCGTGACAAAGATGGTAATGTGATTGAAAAACTTGTGACTGACAAGAACGGTCATGCGGAATCCGGAGAACTTCCGATTGGTGTATTCAAGGATGGCGAGTTCGTGGAGGATATCAAGTATTATGTGGTCGAGACTAAGGCTGCAGAAGGGTATATCCTTGATGAGACTGTTCACGAGGTGGTATTACAGTATGACGATGCAGCCCCTGAGGTTGTGACTTATACACTGAATATTACGAACAAGCCTACAGAACCGAAGCTTCCACAGACCGGGGATAACTTCAATCCTTGGCTCTTTACCGGACTTGGTCTGGCTGCAATTTTAGCAGGAGCAGGTGCTTTCTTCTGGAAAAAGAAGGAAGAGGATGAAGTAACTGAATAAGTATCATCTATTAGAGGTGTAGGCCGTAATAGCTTACACCTCTAATTTTTTTGGAGGGATAGCTTTGGTTGGAGAAAAGATAAAGGAATACCGGGAAAGGCGAGGCTTCAGCAGAGAAGAACTGGGGAGAAGATGCGGTTTTGGATGTGATGGAGAACGAGTTATCTCAGAATTTGAACAGGATAAAGGTTTTCCGGATCTTGATAAGCTGAAGAGAATTGCAGAGGAATTATGGGTTCCGCTGGAAGTTTTATGCCCGGTGCCTTGTCGGGAGTGTCCATACAGAAAGAAGGTGCGTCAATGACAATCGGGCAAAAGATTAGAATGTTGCGAAAGTAAAGACATTTAACTTTGAGAGAACTGGGGGAGCTTGCAGGTTTCCCAAACAGGGGAGATGTGAGAATTGCTCAGTATGAAAACGGGAGCAGGATTCCTAAGAATGAGATTTTGAATAGGATTGCGAGTGCACTCGGTGTGACTGTGGAGGAGATTGCCGGTGTTGAGTGCAGAGGTTGTCCATATAGAAAACGCAAACAGCCCCAAGAAGCGATTATCCATTTGGAAGATGATCCCGGTTATGAAACAGATATCAAAGAGTATGGAGACCCGGACGAGGAAGGGATTCTATATGACAATTTAGATTAAGGAGGACATTTTATATGATGAATTACGAGATTTTTAAGGAAGTCGTGGCTGAGAAGTTTATGGATTATATGCCGGAACAGTATCAGGGAATGCGACTTCGTGTTGAACCTGTCAATAAGGTAAACAAGGTTCTGGATGGTATCACATTAGTGGGAAGCGGAGCAGGAAGAAACGTCTCTCCCACACTGTATATCAATCACATGTATGAACACTATCTTGAGACAGAGAATCTTCAGGAGGTGTTACAGAGTGCTGCCAGAAGAATGGATATGGCATTCAAGGAAATGCCCGAGGTAGGGGATGTGAATCTTGAAGGTGCAAAGGATAACATTGTATTTCAGGTTATTAACACATTGCAGAATGAAGATATGCTCAGGGATATGCCGCACAGAGAGTTTCAGGATTTGTCCATTATCTACCGCTGGGTGGTAAAGGTGGATGAAAATGGAATCCAGAGTTCGGCGATTCGCAATAATCTTGCGGAGCAGCTTGGAATGAACGAAGAGCAGTTGTTTAAGTGTGCTGTGGAAAACACGAGGCGTATTTTCCCGCCGACTGTCAAATCCATGAACGATGTTATTCGCGAAATGTTTATCAGTGACGGTATGCCTGCTGAGGTTGCAGACATGATGATCGGTGAGATGCCGGAAGATAAGATGATGTGGGTAATCAGTAACGACAGGGGGATTAATGGAGCTGGCTCCATGCTTTATGAAGATAATCTCCATAAGCTGGCTATGAAGCTTGAAACAGACCTCTATATTCTGCCTTCATCCGTGCATGAGTGTATCGCAGTATCTACAAATGTTGGAGACCCTTATGAGCTTGCAGAAATGGTAAGCGAAATCAACATGGGACAGGTTGCCTTGGAAGACAGATTATCCAATCAAGTATATCACTATGATAAGGATGCAAGAAGACTTACCCTTGCAACGGATACTCCGAATAAGAGACTGGATGGCATGGTTGCAGAGGCGCAGCTTATTTATGACAACGGAAAGTCCAGATAGGAGGCAGACTATGGAGCAGGAGATGACCGTGCAGGAACTGATTGCTCTTATGAATGCCTGGGAAGGGGACTTTATTTTACAGATTGAGCTAAAGGAGGATGATGCGAATGGGAATCGAAAAGAAACCTCAGATGGAAGCAGAAGAAGCCTTTAAGCTTGATGTGGTTAGAGTAAAGCTTGTGAAGGAGGCTCCGTTATATTCGGAGCTTCCTTTACAGAATCCCTACGAAGCAGCAGCCACTATCGGAGAGCTTCTCTGTGAAATGGACAGGGAGGTTGTCTGTGTAGTCAATCTGCAATCAGACCTAAAACCGATTAATGTTACCTTCGCAAGTATTGGTGCACTAAATGAAGCATTGGTGCATCCGAGGGAAATACTCAAGGCAAGCATTTTGTCAAATGCAGCGAGTATTATGCTCATTCATTCGCATCCAAGCGGAAATCTGTTTCCGAGTAAAGAAGATACGATGATAACCGACCGTATGAATTCCGTCTGCGAGATGGTGGGTATCCGGCTGGTGGATCATCTGATAGTAGGAGGCGATAATAAGGAATTTTTCAGCTTTAAGGAAAAAGGACTTATGGATAATCCAAAGATTTCCTATACAAGTGATTACAGGAATTTCAGTTTTACCAACAGTCTTGTGGCAGAACGGGAGAAAGGAAGGTAGCGATGGAGGATAGATTTACGGAAGCAGAATTAGCCATTGCAAAAAGCGTAGATTTGACCGCTGTTGCCTCTTATCTTGGCTATACGGTAAAGAAAGTGGGTCATTATCATACACTCAAGGAAATGGACTCTATCCGGATATATGATAAGAGCCACTGGTTTCGGTGGTCAAGGCAGTACGATAAGGGTGAGAATGGCGGGTCCCAGATAGATTTTCTAAGGGTGTTTTGCGGAATGGAAGTAAAAGAGGCTGTATGGTGGCTTCTGGATTTTGCGGGATACCGGAGAATTGAAGAGAAGGATAGAAAACCTCCGCTAAAGCATCAGGTGGAACCTGGCAAAAAGCCGGAACCCAAAAAGTTTGAGCTGCCCATACCGGCACCGGATAACTGTTTTCTTTATTCGTATCTGAATCAGGAGCGGGGTATTAGTAAAAGTGTTATCGACTACTTTATTTCGCAGGGGCTTATTTATGAGAGCAGGCATTACCACAACATTGTTTTTAAGGGTAATAACAAAGACGGTGTTACGAAGTTTGCAAGTATGAGAGGTGTGTTCGACAGGGAAGGAAAGCCTTTTAAGTGTGATGTGGCAGGCAATGATAAGGAGTATGGCTTTAATGTTCCTAACGATGATAGTTCGGAACTGGTTGTCTTTGAAGGGGCGATAGACCTGATGAGTTATGTGGATATTTTCTCAGATTATGAGACCAACAAGCTGGCTCTTGGAATGCTTGCAGATGCACCTCTTACTACTTTCCTAAACGAGCATCCTCAGATTACTTCCATTAAGTTTTGTCTGGATGGTGATGAGCCGGGGAGAAAGGCAGCCTTGCAGCTGACTGAGAAGTATTATGGTTTGGGATATGATGTGGAAGATTGCCCTCCTCCTGCCGGATATAAGGATTACAATGAATGGCTTGTAGCTGCGAAGACAGATTTAATAGGGAGTCAAAAAGTGGAGCACCTTTCAGAAAATGGCTCCAAAAAGTGGAGTACTTTTTAAGAAATGGCTCCAAAAAGTGGAGCACCTGCTTTTCAGGTTTTATAAAGTATCCATATTAGTATTGAAAAGGGAGTCAAAAAGTGGAGCTACTTTCAGAAAGTGGCTCCAAAAAGTGGAGTACCTTTTCAAAAATGGCTCCAAAAAGTGGAGCACCTATATATTATCAGGGGTTTTAGGGGGCTTTGCCCACCTAACCAGATGTATTTTGGATGGATATCCAAAATGCGTATCTGGCAGAGGACAGGGCATTGCTCTGGACTCTTAAGGCTCCTGAAATGTTTCTCAAAACACAGATAAGGAGGTGTGGTTACAGCAATGGGAACAGGAGATGTAAGCATAACAGAGATTCGGCAGCCGGAAGAATTACTGGCATTCATTAAGGACAATGAGATTTCCATAGTTATGACGGATAAAGAGGCAGAGATGCTTCTTGGCTATATGGAAGGGCATGACTATGTGGTGGGTTTTGCAGAGGGAAGGCTGTATCGTGGAGATTTGGATGATGTGCCCGGAGAGATAGTCTGGGATGATGATTTTTCCGTGGATGATTTGATTGATACAGTTTGTGAATGGAATTATGAGCTGATTCTTGATATGGATGCAGAGAGGCAGAATCCGAAGGATATGGTGGACTTTTCCAATAAGCAGAGCAAGTATGAAAGTCTGAAACAGGAGGAAGCCATACTGGATAAGCTATTCAACCAGACAAAGTACAGAGCCGGAATTGAGAAGCTGGCAGAGGAATTGGCTAATCAGTTTATTCAGAATCTGAATCAAAAGGGATTAGACAGTTCTGTGAAACAGCTGGTATCAGATATCCGTCAGCCTGCCATTAGTGGAAAGGCAAGGTGATTGGATGGAGAAGAGGCAGCACAGTATCAGTAAGCTACTTAGAATGACACCGGAGGAAGCAAAGCTCTTGGAAGAGAAAGCGAAGCAGGCGGGTATGACAGAGTCGCAGTATCTTCGGCTTATGATTTCCCAGAAACCGAATGACTATCCGGAGGTCCGGCAGCTTCTTCGTGATTTAATCAATGAGGTAAACCGGATAGGGGTCAATATCAACCAGATTACCCACAACCACAATGCAGAGCTTTATTCCAAGGATGATAAGGAAAGGCTTATTGCATATATGCGTAAGCTGAATGTTGCTGTGGCAAAGGTGGTGGATATCGTTGGCAATCAGTAAGATTCTTTATATGAAGGACTGCGGCAACCATTTTCATGGCAAGCACTTAAAACAGTCTTTGGATTATGTAATGAATCCGGAGAAGACGCAGAACGGGAGGCTGATTGGCGGGATGAACTGTCAACCGGATACAGCCTTCAGACAGATGATGGATACCAAGAAAGCGTTTGGTAAGGTAGATAAGCGTCAGGGCTATCATCTTATTATTTCCTTTAAGGAAGGTGAGGTCAGTCCTGATACCGCCTATGAAATAACGCAGAGGTTTGTTAAGGAATATCTGGGAGAACAGTATGAAGCAGTTTATTGTGTTCACGATAATACGGATCATATTCATGCCCACATTATATTCAATAGTGTCAGCTTTGTAGATGGCAGAAAGTACCGGTATGAGAAGGGTGACTGGGAGCGGGATATTCAGCCCATAACCAACCGCTTGTGTGAAGAGTACGGACTATCCACCATTGATATAGGTTCGAAGGATGAAGAGCGGGACCGATACAGGGAACACAATGATTACCGGGATGGCAGATTTGTCTGGGGGAAAATGATTGCGAGGGATCTGGATGCCTGTATATTGCAGGCTGGCTCCTATGAGGAGTTTATGGAACTGCTTCGGGATAAGGGATATGAAATCAAGCAGGGAAAACATCTTGCTGTGAAGCCGCCGGGAATGGGCAGGTACAGAAGATGCAGAGCCTTGGGAGATGATTATACCGAGGAGAGAATACGACAGAGGATTGTGGAGGAAGATTTATCTTTTTATCGGTCGAATAAGGAGTTTAAGCCGGAGATTGTGAAGTGTTATGTCAGAAGGTATAAGAGAGCAAGACTTACCGGATTGCAGAAACGCTACTATGCAAAACTGTACCAGATTGGGAAACTGAAAAAGCGTCCTTACTCACAGGTATGGAAGTATAAGGATGATATAAAGAAGATGGAACAGCTTCAGCAGCAGTATCTATTTCTTGTCCGGCATGATGTACACAGTGTAGAGGAGCTTGCATCGGCTATGATGAATCTGACGGATAAAAGAAAAGAAGCCTCTGCGGACAAAAGCCGGGTGTACCGGGCAAAGCAGAGATTAATAAGTCTGTTTGATATTGCAGAGCAGATGGATTCGTTAGAAGGTGCGGAAAAGAGTTTTCAGAATGGGGATAACTTCTTTTCGGAGGAACACGTGCAGTGGACAGAGCTATCAAAGCAGCTTTTGGATGAAGGATATTCCTATGAGGAGATTAAGAAACTCCGGGCGTACTATAAGGAACAGATTGCTTATGTGACTGCTAGGGAACGGGCATCTGCAAAAGAGCTCAATCTGGCGAAGACAATCTGGAGAGATATGGTAAGCGATGATACAAGCCTTTCCGAAGATAAGGAAAGAATCCCTGAAAAAACCGAAGAGAGAACGAATATTAAGCAGCCTAACAGATAGGCTGTATTTTTTTGGAGGTATTTATGGAACGAAGTTTAGAAGATTCAATTAAGAATAAGACCTATATTGATAATCTGCGAAGTGCGGCAAAGTACAGCAGGGAGGTAATCGATCTTGTGGAAGCGGATATTGAATATGGTCTGACAATGGAACAGACGAAGCTCTACTTAAAGAGGGATATCAAATTTCCTCAGATGAAGCTTTTGTCCCAGTGCCTTAGAAAAGGGGCAGATGAAGCCTTTATTGAACTGCTTACCAAATATGATATGAGCGGTTATCAGATACAGGTAGCGATTGAATTTATGGAGAAGGGTATCTCCATGGAGAATATCGAAACCGTAATTGCCAAAGGAGAAAATCCGCTGGCGATGCGTAAATCGTTTCAGGCGATGCTTGATAAGGTAAAACAGATTCAGGCAGATGCTGATGTGTCACCGGATTATGTCAAAGGTCTTGTAAAGCAGATTGAGGAGGCGGTTGCGAAAATCCAGTTTCAGGAGGAGCGCTACGATGAACTGAATAAGAAGCTCAAGGTGTTTGAGAATTCCAAGAAGGATGAGGAAGTTCATAAGGGGCTTGTAAAGAAGCTGGAGGATACGGAAGCAGAGTTAAGCGGTCAGCAGGACCAGTTAAACAGAGCGAATGCTACGATAGCAAGACTTCGTGAGCAGATAGATGAAAAAGAGAAGGAGATGGAGAAGATGCAGAACCGAATTGATACCTTGGAAGATAAGCTGCTTGAGAAAGCAGCAGGTGCGACAGTAAAGCAGGAAGCCCCGGAGAAACCAGAGGAAAGTAAGGAGCCTTTAGGCAATCAGACTGTATTTGATGAAAAGCCGGTTGCAGAAAGACCTTATCAGATTCCTGTGTTTTACCAGTTGCCTGTGGTAGATGCAAATGGCAGGGTGATTCAGCATGTGCAGGTTGAAAGAACTGTCAGAAAGGCAAATACGGGTGCGTTTACCGGGCTGCTTGGTAAGCTTGGATTTATGAAAAAGTCCCGACAGGATATTGTGAAACTGTTAGCCAGTGGCGATCTGGTTCCGGCACAGCTTGTGCAGATTAGAAGTGCCATTGAAAAGGGACTGACAGAATCACAGCTTGTAGAACTTATCAATAACAATGTTTCGGCAGAGAAGATGAAAGAAATCATTGATATTGCGGTTCTTGAGAACAGTATGGACTATTAGGAGGAAGCGATGGGTTTAACGATTATTAATGAGACAGTAACAAGTCTATGTAAAACAAAGCATGGCTTTTCTGACAAGGAAAAGGAATTTGTTGTTCAGTTTGCATTCCGAAGCGGAGACAAGTCCTTAACCAATCAGCTGATTGATGAAATGGCTGCCTGTGAGAATGAGCAGGAATCCGAAAAGGTAATGGAGCAGTATATGAGCATGATTGACATGAAACCTGTATGGGTAAGTCAGATTGAGAATCTGCTGGTATCCATTGAGATGTACCGGATTGAAGAGGAGAAGGCAATCAACCGTCTTGCGGAAGTGCTTACCGCTTATGGAGTGGATGTAACGGAAGAACAGGTCAGAAGGGCTGATGCAGAGGAAATCAAGGAAAAGGTCAATGAGAGCAGAAGCAGGCAGGAGGAAGAGGACGAAGAGACCAAAGAGGAAGAACAGTCCGAACAGTATGTTCCGAAATGCACTCTCAGGGAACCGGTTTTATAAGGAGGGACGTATATGGCAGAAGAGATTCAGGAAGCGGTACAGATTATCCGTGTAGCCTATGACGGAATTGAGATTGCGATGAAGGTGGGCAGTGGAGGATTAGGTGCCATGCAGAAGGCAATCGACTTTTTGAAGGGAATGCTTGACTATGAGAAATCGCTTGGTAAGACATCCATGCGAAAGCTTCTGATGAAGGGCGGCGACCTTCAGGTACTGCAATTTGAAACCAAAGATATGAAGAAGGTTGAGAAGATGGCAAAGAAGTACGGTATTTTATATTCCGTATTGCCGGATGTGAATAAGAAGGATGGTCTCAGTGAAGTTATCTTTCATACGGAAGCAGTACCACGAGTGAACATGATGATACAGAAGCTCAGCTTTGGTCGTATTGCAACATTTGATGATTACTTAAAAAACGGGGATGAAAAACAGCTTGGCAGGCTGATGGATTTTCTTAAGAGTCAGAAAATGGGAAACGAGAAAGTCCACACTGCGGAAGGGGCGAGAGCCAGTGCAGCCATGGACGGTCTGATTGAAAAGGTCGGGCTGTTTGCCATGGAGAAGCAGAGTATCAGTGTGGACGCAGTACAGGAGAATTTCAGTATTAACCAGTCGCAGGCAGAAACAGTGCTAAAGCAGTTGGAAACGATAGGTGTTCTGGGGGCGAAGGATGAAGCCGGGGAGCATAAGGTTATCATGGACAGGGATGCTTTTATAAACCGGATTAAAGGCTATCAGAATCTTGCGGAGAGAATGATGGCAGTATCGGCATCCAAGAATGCAAACCTTTCGGATGTCACAATCAGTAAGACATTGATTGTGCAGGAGAATGATCATGCGGTTAAAACCAGAATCCCGGGAACATGGGGAGAGAATGCAAGGTATGTCTGGATCAATAAGGAGAACATCATGGATATTCACAATGGAAAGACCATGCTGACCTTTATTGACAGTAGCAAGAATTATAAGCTATATGACGAGGAAAACAGGGTTGTGGAAACCAAGCGTGGCGAGGAGCTGTACAGTCATTATGACAAAGTGGAGGCTTCCGTGCGTGAGAAGTATGAAAAGACGCAGACAAAGGAAACAACCAAGACAAAGACCGTGCAGCAGAAAACCACCACAACCGTTAAGAAGAGGTAGTGCCTATGAAGACAAGTAAGAAGAAACCTTCCATGGTCTTTTTGTTACTTGGTGCAGTCCTTGCCGGGTATCTGGGATATCTGATTGGGGGAGCTTGGGAGGAAGGCATTGAACTAATGGAATTTCTTGACAGGTTCAGTGCTGTATGTGAAGCTCCGTTTGCAAATTATTTCAATGAGAATACAGTGAAAATGATAGCCATAGTTGTAGTTGTCTACGCTATGGCTGTTGTTATGTATTACACCAGTCAGAGGAATTATATGCCCGGCAGGGAATTTGGTACAGCCAAGTTGGAATCACCGGCGAAGGTAAACAAGATTCTGATGGATAAGGATGAAAACTTTAACCGCATCTTAAGCCAGAATGTGAAGATGTCATTGGATTTCAGAAGACTTAAGTTAAACGGAAACATTCTTATCTGTGGCGGTTCCGGTGCAGGAAAGACATTCTATGAGGTAAAGCCGAATCTGATGCAGATGCCCCATAACTGTTCCTTTATCTGTACCGACCCGAAGGGAGAAATCCTAAGAAGCTGTGGTCAGATGTTAAAGAACAATGGCTACAATGTAAAGGTTATCAATCTGCTTGAGATGGATAAGTCAGACTGTTACAATCCGTTTTCCTATATCCGTGAAGAAACGGATGTGGTAAAGCTTATTACCAACCTTATCAGTAATACGACACCGAAAGGGGCAACCCCTTCCGACCCGTTCTGGGAGAAAGCGGAAGGATTGTTTCTACAGGCAATCTTCTATTATGTGTGGCTGGAAGAAAAGCCGAGCAGAAGAAACTTTGAAACGGTATTAAAGCTGCTTGGAGAAGCAGAAGTGACGGAGCAGGGAAAGCCTTCAAGGCTGGATGTGCGTATGAAGTTTCTGGAAGAAAACTCACCGCTTGGAGCAAATCATCCGGCGGTAAAACAGTACAACAAGTGTATGCGTGGTGCAGGCGATACGGTCCGTTCCATTATTATCAGTGCCAACTCAAGACTTGCTTTTCTTGAGAATAAGCAGGTACTAAGGCTTTTATCCAAGGATGAGTTAAACCTTGCTGATATTGGTATTGGTGTAAACGGGGATGGGGAGACAAAGACAGCGCTGTTCTGTGTCATACCGGATAGTGATAAGTCTTACAACTTTATCATTGGTATGTTATACACGCAGATATTCCAGGAGCTGTATTATCAGGCGGACTTTAACTGTGGAGGAAGACTCCCGATCCATGTCACATTTATGCTTGATGAGTTCGCCAATGTGGCATTGCCGGATGACTACTGTTCGCTGCTTTCCACCATGCGAAGCAGGGAAATCAGTTCGATTATCATTATACAGAACTTTGCACAGCTGAAGGCACTGTTTAAGGATACCTGGGAGACGATACCGGGCAACTGCGATACCTTCATCTATCTTGGAGGCAATGAGCAGAGTACCCATAAGTATGTGTCGGAGCTTTTGGGCAAAGGCACGATTGATAAGAAGTCAAGTGGAGAGACAAAAGGCAGACAGGGAAGCTCATCAAGAAACTACGATGTACTTGGTCGTGAGATCTTTACACCGGATGAAGTGAGAAAACTGGATAACAAGAAATGCATTATTTTTATCCGTGGGTTCGATCCGATTCTGGATAACAAGTATATACCGTTTGCACATCCGATGTTTAACCAGACTGCGGACGGAAAGGGAGAACCCTATGTGCATCAGATAGATGTGAAGAACAATCTTATTGGTCCGCCTTTTGAAATTCTGTCAAAGCGGGCAGTGGAGCATTATGAAAAGCTTCAGAAGAAGGGCGAGAATATCTATATAGATTCTTTGACCTATGATGAATTTATGATGCTGGGAGATTTGGAACTGAGCAGGCGTTTCTCGGAGCTTGAGGAAGAAAGCGAGAAGGCAAAGCTCAACAGCACGCAGGATAATGAACTGGAGTATTCCGAAGAGCCGGAGCAGGAGCGTGTGGATGAGATACCGGATGAAAAGAAAGATACGGACTGGGAGGACAGCATTACGAACCGAATGATGCACTGGAATTATTCCGAGGAGCAGAAAGCGGAGCTTCGTAAGGCGATGGATGCCAAAATTCCTAAGTCTGTGATACTATCCTTCTTTTATCCGAAGACATCGCCGGGCGAGATGGCTAAGATACGGGAGCAGTATCTTTCGGAGCATTAGAAAGAGGGAGGTGGTTATTAAAACAGCATGTCGGAGAAAGACCGACCTTACTTTACTTACCGGGATTATCCCGTTTTCATAGAGACACTAATAACGCAGGAATAAGCCGTGTATCAGAAGGATATGCGGCTTTTTTTCCGCCACAAACTTGAAAAGGAGATTTTTGATTATGAAGACAGAAAAGGTAGCAGTAACAACAAACAACAAAACAAATGGAGGTAGCAACATGAAGGGATTTTTTGGAGGAATGAAAAAGAAGTTAGTACCGGCTTTATGCGGTATGGGAATGATGATGAGTCAGATGACCACAACCTGCTTTGCGGCAGGAACCGGTACTTCAGCGGTTACACAGCCGCTTGACAATCTGAAAACGCTGGTTATCGCAGTGATTGGTGCGGTCGGTGTCATTATCCTTGCGAAGAACGTAATGGAGTTTGCACAGGCATATCAGCAGCAGGATTCTTCTACCATGAACTCTGCTCTTAAGGGTATCGTAGCCGGTGTTATGATGGCAGGTATTTCTACAGTGTTGACATTCTTAGGCTTCTAAGATGCAGATGGAGTACCCCAAATGGTAGGAAGGAGATGTAACAAGTATGGATATTTTTAAACTTGGAGACAAAATCCTTGCTTTGCTTGAAATGGTATTTGGTTTCTGGAATAACCAGATATCACTGGTGTTTTCAATGCTTGGACAGTCGCCCGTGAATTTCAAGGGCGGCGGTCCGTGGGCAATCATTGAGGGAATAGAGCCGATCTTCGTAGCGGTTGGCTCTTCCCTGGTGGTATTGTTCTTTGTCATAGGTTTTTGCTCAGAGAGTGTGGATGTGAAAGAGGAAATGCGATTTGAAGCAATTCTTCGTATGCTTATCCGGTTAGGATTGGCGGAATGGTTTGTGGCAAATAATGTGACAATCATGAAGGCATTCTTCACATCCATAGGAAATCTGGTGAATCTGATGACTGCCGGAACAACAGTCACACTGAGCATCGACAGTACTCAGGCTGATGTCATTAAGAATCTGGGATTTGGAGAAAGTCTGGTAATGCTCATTCTGGCAGCTCTATTGTCCATCATTGTCATTATCTGTGGCTTTTTCGTTATTTACACGGTATATTTCAGGTTCCTAAAGATTCTGATCATTGTGCCTCTTGGTGCGATTGCATTCTCAACAATGGGTGGAAACAGAACGGTAAGTCATACAGCAGTTACTTACTGTAAATACTTTTTATCCGTTGTGTTGGAAGCAGTCACCATGGCACTTGCGATTATCGTGTGCAATGCCTTTATCAGTGCAGGGCTTCCATCCTTTACAGGCAGCTATGCGGACTGGGCAAAGACCCTTATTTACCTGTGTGAAATGACATTTACGATTGCCATGACAGTGGGAAGTGTCAAGGGTGCACAGTCACTGACAAGCAAAGCATTAGGATTGTAAGGAGGGTGACAGATGGAAAAGACATTAAACTTACAGAGCCAGTATGGAGGAGAGATAAAGGTTTCTCTGGAAATCAATACTTATCTGAATAATGGGTGTATGTATATAGGTCTTGTTGAGCAGGGGGAATACCCGGAGCCTTACGGGGATTTGACTGTAAATCTCATGGGTAAAGTCCCTGACTACTGCGGATATGTGGACCTTAACAATATGCCGGAGCTTGAGAAGTTTATCGCTGACAATGAGCTGGGCGAGTTTACGGGACTTATGAAACGAAGCGGGTTTTGTGAATATGCTCTTTATCTGTTCAATGTGGACAGACTGAGGGAACTGTGCCCCGACGGGATGCAGATGTATGAAGCGGGTATTGGAAAAGGCAGGGAAACAAAAGTGACAGAGAAAGCGAGGTGAGAACATTGGTAATTGAAATCAATAAAGACATTGACCGCTATCAGGAAACTGTGGCACTTGGACTTACTGCCAGACAGCTGCTGTTTTCTGTGGCAAGCGTGGTAGTAGGCGGAGGACTGGTTCTTCTGCTTTATAAATATATCGGTCTTACGGGAGCTGCCTATGTTGCAATTCCCTGTGTGGCACCGATTGCCCTTGGCGGGTTCTATTCCTATAACGGGATGAACTTTTACGAGTATATGGGTAAAAAGCTTCAGTTTATGTTCCATAATAAGGCTTTGACTTATGTGTCAACGGAGAGTGAGCAGACAATTAAGGCTTACGAGGCAGAACAAAGTAACACAGGTAAGAAGAAAAAAGCCGGGAAGGGAGCAAAACCGGAAGTAACCGACAATACCAGGAATAAGGAGGATTTTGAGGCTATGAAGAGAAAAACAAAAGGTATTCTGATTGGAATGATTGCGGCTGTGGTTGCAGCTGTGGCGGGACTTGTTATTTACAAGGCAACAAGATAAGTAACCAGAATTGATTGACTTCCTTTGGGGAGCAATCCGGGCACCAGCCGGGGTTGTTCCCGGTGTGGTGCGTGAATCCATAAGGAAAGCGTAAAGCAGAAAGGAAGGTAGAAAAGATATGGGTTTATTTGCAGACGGATTTAAGGAGCTTAAGAAAGCCAGCGAGCCTTTGTATAAAACTCCAAAATCCATACAGGAAACCATTGAGATAATGGCAGTTGCGGAAAATGGTATTTTCGAGGTTGCAAGAAACAGGTACAGCAAGTGTTACCGTTTTCAGGACATCAATTACACAACTGCAACCGAGGATGAGCAGATCGGTATTTTTGAGAGATACTGCAAGTTCTTAAATTCTCTTGACTGTAATTTTAAGATTACTGTGAATAACAAGAATAAGAACATGATTGACCTCAGAGAGAAGGTACTGCTTGCCTATTGTGATGACGGATATGACCATTTCCGTAAGATTTACAATGATATTATCGAGGAAAAGATTCGTGAGGGAAGACAGGGTATTGAACAGGAAAGATACTTAACCATCACGATTGAGAGAAAGAACTTTGAAGAGGCAAAGGCACAGTTTGCTACTTTGGAGGCGACCATTCATAAGGCATTTATTGAGCTTGGTGCAGAGATTGTACCGCTTTCGGGTGATGAAAGAATCAAGGTTCTTTATGACTATTACCATCTTGGAGATGAAAACAGCTTCAACTTTAGTCTGAAGGAAGCAAAGAAGGTAGGAGCAGATTTCAAGAATGATTTGTGCAACGGAATGATTAAGTTCTTCCCGGATCATTTTGAGGATGAGAGCAAGTTCTGTAAGGCATTGTTTATCAAGAAGTATCCGAGCAGCCTGTCAGACCGTTTCATCAATGAAATTACTTCGCTGCCGGTTCACTCCATTACAAGCATTGATGTGGTTCCCGTACCGAAGGATTTGACAACAAAGACCTTACAGAAAAAGTATCTGGGTATTGAATCGGATATCATCAAGCAGCAGAGAGTCCGTAATAAGAACAATGACTTTTCCACGGAAATCTCTTATGCAAAGAGAACCGAGAAAAGGGAGATTGAGGCTATTATGGATGATGTCAGGGAGAACGATCAGTGCCTGTTCTATGTTGGCGTGACAATTATTGTTATGGCGGAGAGCAAGAAAGAGCTTGACAGTATCTGTGAGACAATCGAAACCATTGGAAAGCGTAACAGCTGTACTATTGATACGCATTTTCTGAAACAGAGAGAAGCATTAAATACAGCATTGCCGATTGGAGTAAGACAGGTGGAAACAATGAGAACCATGCTTACACAGTCCCTTGCAGTTTTGATGCCTTTTAACGTGCAGGAGCTTAACGACAGCGGTGGTAATTACTATGGTATCAACCAGATAAGTAAGAACATCAATGTGGGAAACCGTAAGAGACTCATCAATGGTAACGGATTTGTATTTGGTGTTCCCGGTTCCGGTAAATCCTTCTTCTGTAAGATGGAAATGGGAAGCGTATTCTTATCCGGGGATGATGAAATTATCGTCATCGACCCGATGAACGAGTATTTTGACATTGCCGAGACTTACGGTGGAACGGTGGTAAATATGTCCACTTATACGGATAACTATGTGAACCCCCTTGCCATGGATGTATGGAATCTTGACCAGAACGATACAAAGGGCTGGGTAAGAGAAAAGGGTGAGTTTATGCTTGGTCTTTGTGAACAGTGTATCGGTGACAGCTTAAACTCCCGTCAGAAGTCCATTATTGACCGATGCGTGAGAAAGCTTTATATCGACATTGCCAGAAGCAGGGAGAAGTATATTCCGATTATGAGTGACTTTTATGATTTGCTTTTGGAGCAGCCGGAAGAAGAAGCAAAGGATATTGCATTGTCTCTTGAGCTTTTCGTAAGCGGTTCACTTAATATCTTCAATCATCAGACCAATGTGGATGTGGATAACAGATTTACCGTGTATGGTATCAGGGACCTTGGTGCAGAGCTTAGTCCGATTACCATGCTTGTAATGATGGAGTCTATCCAGCAGAGGATTGTGGAGAATGGAAAGCGTGGCAAGGCAACATGGCTCTATATTGATGAGTTCCATGTGCTTTTAAATTCCGAGTATTCAGCGAAGTATTTGCAGCAGCTTTGGAAGAAAGTCAGAAAGCAAGGTGGACTATGTACGGGTATTACCCAGAATGTCGTTGATCTGTTACAAAACTACACTGCAACAACTATGCTTGCAAACTCTGAGTTCGTGGCGCTCCTTAAGCAGGCGAATACAGACAGTTCCAAGATGGCAGAGGTTATCGGTGTATCTGAGGCACAGCTTCGTTTCGTAACAAACACTGCATCAGGTATGGGGCTTATCAAGTGTGGTTCGGTGGTGATTCCGTTTGATAACCAGATTAGCAAGGATACAGACCTTTACAAGCTGTATAACACCAATATCCATGAGAAGATTGCGGAACAGAAAAAACGTGAAGCGATTCAGAATGATGTGGAATAAACGGAGGGCAGCGTATAGCTGCCCTTATTATGAAGGAAGGTGAGTACAGTGAAGATAAAAAAGGTAGATGACAAGCCGATGGTGATTCATACCAAGCAGAAAGCGAAGATTCATACCCATGAGCCGAAGCAGGCAGCTATTAAGGGAAGCAATGTCTATACCGTAGACAGGGATCCGACCAAGAAGAGAGCTGATAATGGCAAGTATCGAAAGAGCACGGTTCATCAGGTGCAAAAGGAAGGAATGTTTTCCAAGTATCGAAAGCAGATGAAGCAATCCGGGCAGTCTATCAAAGTGAAGGACTCTTCCCTTCGTAATGCCGGAATGGTAGGTGGTAAGGTTATGACAGACCAGATAGAAGGTGGTCAGGAAATACAACAGTCAGCAATGATTATGTATGAAGCCTCAAAGCCTGTTACGGGTACTGCGTCAAGAGGTGCAGAGTTATTTAAGCGGCAGGTAATCAATCAGCAGAAACGAAAGATTAAAAAGGTGGATGCAGGAAAGAAGATTGCCAAGAAGGGTGTAAAGGGTACAGCCAAAAAAGTGGCAAAGGAAAGCAGTAAAAAGGTAGCAAAGGAATCGGCAAAAACAGTTGCGAAAGAAACCTCAAAGGTTGTTGCCAAAACTGCAACGACAGCTGCCACAACAGCGGCTGGTACGGCGGTTTCCCCGGGAGTCGGAACTGTGATTGGTATTGCAGCCGGGGAAGTTGTCGGGGAAGCAGTAGCCTACAAGATGGATAAGCAGGACATGACTAACAATGTCCGTTCCAGAAAGATTAAGTTCTTTTTGGATAAAATGAAAGCACAGGACGAGCAGACGGATAGCTTAGCGAAACTGGTTAAGGATATTTTTGTGCAGAAGGGTGTGTTTGTTGCCAAGTATGTGGCTAAACTTGTTTTGCCGATTCTGTTAGGACTGGTGCTTTTAGTGTCGGTAGTAGCGATTCCCGTAGTGGCAATCGTGGGAACTATCTACAATTCACCGTTTGCCATATTTTTGCCGCCTCTTGAGGACGGAGATACTGTAACAACAGTAGCAAGTGCGTATGTTGCCGACTTTAACCGGGAAGTGAATGAGCTTAAGAGTAACCATACCGGATATGATGACGGAAAGATTGTATATGTTGGATATGAGGGAGAAGGTAATCCAAGTAACTACTATGACATTCTTGCTGTCTATATGGTCAAGTATGGCGTGGGAGATACAGCAACCATTATGAATGACACTTCAAGGGGATGGTTAAAATCTGTGGTAGATGATATGTGTACTTATACGACTTCTTCTGGTACTGAAACAGAGACCGTGGAAAATGAAGATGGTACAACCACAACGACTACTACGACCTATCTGTATGTAAACGTAACATTGAAGTCCTGTTATACCATGGCAAATGAATATGGTTTTACGCAGGAGCAGATGGATTTGCTAGTGGACTTTATGTCTCCTGAAAACCTTGCCATTCTTGGATATAGTCCGGGAGGCGGAAGTGGTGACCCGGGAGTATGTTCTCTCACTGAGGCAGAGATACAGGCGGTTCTTGATGATATACCGGACGGTGCTGCCAAGGATGCGTGTGACTTTGCACTACACAGAGTTGGTTATCCATACAGTCAGGATTTGAGACATAGTGGTACGCACTTTGACTGTAGTTCCCTTGTTTACTATGCATGGCTTGATGCTGGTGTTGATATCAGCTATGGTGGAGCAACCACAGCCGGATATGAAGCACAGGGACTTGCTAATGCAGGAAAGACTACCGTGTATGAAGATATGCAACCGGGAGATTTGATTTTCTTCAGTTATGAAGAGACAGACGGATATCTTGATATTTCTCATGTTGGAATTTATGTGGGAAATGGAAAGATGGTAGATGCGAGAGGTACAGCGTATGGAGTGGTTTACCGGGATGTACCACCTAACACAGGAGCGATTGTAATGATTGGTAGACCAAATTAGGATTGGGCAGGGCTTATGGCTCTGCCTGTTATGATGGAGGTATTTATGAAGATAGAAGATATGGTTATGGTAATTAATAACCAAAAAGGGATAGAGAAGAACTTTCTCTGTTCTTTTGAGAGTTTTGTGAAGCAGTATGTTACGAATGCCTGTGATAACTTCTTTGAGGTTGCCGAGGTTATATCGGAACTGAATCATGCAAGTGAGAAGGACAACTCATTTTGTGAGATTTATTTTGCACCAAACAAAACTATGTATGCGAGGTTCTGTGGAAGCCTTAATGAACTGAGAATGTTTGTTGCAGGGAAGCTAAACGATGGCATGACGAATGTGTTTGAGGAAGATTTCTGTGATAAGGAATGTCTGGATGTTTTGTACAGGCTGGGTATTTCCACGGACAGAAGCATGGCTATTGCCAAATGGCCGCATTATGAAAAGCTGGAGTCAGACCTTATGCAGGGAGAGATTTACCACAATTTCAATGGCTCCGATTACCGCCTGATGGAGAAGTATTCCGGCAGGAACATGCTGTTTATGGATGTCAATTCCGGACAGTTTGTGGTTGGTATCGGGGTGGAGTATTTTTGCAGATATCCCCAGGGAGAAGACAGAAATTCCGATCTGTGTGAGACAGGTATTGAGTGGGGGCATGGGTTGTATCTTGGAAATACGCCTTCAACCATTAACTTTGCATTACTGCGCAGGGAACATGGTGTGGAGAAGGAGATTGATACGATAGATGCCTACCGGGCTTCCCTTACCGAAAAGTTTGAAACCTATTATAGCCTTGCAAAGAATGAGGCGATTTCCGATTCAGTCAGGGAAGCGGCAACCAATGCCATGTATGAGGAGTTTGGAACTGGTAAGAGAGACACTTTCCTTAGTAAACGCAATGACGGAGATTATGACAAGGGATTTTTTTGTACAGCAACTCAGGAGAAGCACAGGGGGCGATAGGATGCAGGAGTTTCAGATTGAGATAAAAGAGGAACTGGCAAGAGTGGAAACCATTCAGGCAGAAACGCTTGGAGAAGCCATTGATAAGGCAATGGAGCTTTATTATGACCAGAAGATTATTCTGGATGCGGAGGATATGAAGGGCGTGGACTTTCAGCCTATGCAGCCGGAGAAGACAAGATAAGGAGGATGAACCCTATGGGAAAACAGAATAAAGAGATTATAGACAATATGGAGTTTCTGATGAAAGAGCTTCATAAGGAATGGGACAGAACGGGTGCTGTAAAGGCATCCGTTTTTATATCCCTTGAGGAAGTGGAGGATGTGAATAAGGTGATTCTGCTTCGTATTGCCAAGCAGCAGAAGGAAGTGGAAAACGGGGATATCACATTCAAGAAAAGTGTGAGACTGTCAAGGGAGTGCTATGTACTACTGAGACTTGCCCGAAAGATTAAGACAGAGGAACACAGGACTTACCGAAATGGCACCTGCTATGAGTTTGAGGTAGCTCTGGACAAGGACGAATTAAAGCTCTTTAAGGAGATGTTTGGTGAGAAGGTGAAGTAGATGGGAAAGTATCAGATTATCTATGCTGACCCGCCCTGGCAATTTAAAACTTATTCAAAGAAAGGCAGCCTGCAAAAATCAGCGGACTGCCATTATTCTTGTATGAGCATGGAAGATATTATGGCACTTCCGGTGGAAACACTGGCAGCAGAGGACTGTGTACTGTTTTTGTGGGTTACTTTTCCTCTTCTTAGGGAAGGACTGGAAACCATGAGGAGATGGGGATTTACCTATAAGACATGTGGATTCAACTGGGTGAAGCGGAACAAAAAGGCAGACAGCTGGTTTATGGGACTTGGTTACTGGACCCGTTCCAATTCTGAGCTTTGCCTGATTGGTACAAAAGGACATCCTAAAAGGATTTCCAAATCCGTTTCACAGATTTGCGATGCAAGGATTATGGAACACAGCAGGAAACCGGAAGAAATCAGAGACAGAATCGTAGAGCTTTGCGGAGACCTGCCAAGGATTGAATTATTCGCCAGAAGCAGGGCAGACGGGTGGGACAGCCTTGGAAATGAGATTGATGGAAGAGATATTCGCGAAGCAATTTGCGAGTGTAATACAGCATAAGGAGGAAGAGATATGGGCGTGGATTATCAGGCAAGACAGATTTATGATATGCAGATAAAGGATGTTACAACCTCACCGGAAAAGTGGAAGAGCATCTTAAAGCTTGCGGGAAATCTTTACCGTTATGAGTTTGACAACATCCTGCTTATCTATGCACAAAGACCTCATGCAACCTTGGTAGCCGACTATGATACGTGGAAGAAGGTGGACAGATATGTTATGAGGGGAAGCAAGGGCATTGCCATATTTCCTTCGAGGGCATTAAACACACACCTTAGACATGTATTTGACATTAAGGATACCGGCGGAAGAAATGTCAAGCTGACGTGGGAATTGACGGGTGATACCTTAAAGGAATATATGGATTATCTTGCTTCACAGAAGCTGGTAGAACCAACAGAGGCTACGGACAGAGAGACACTGTTTTCAGTAATGAAGGACTTTACAAAGAAGGAAATCGGAGTCATAATGAAAGAGGATTTCGAGGAACGAATGTCCGAGTTAATACAACTATCAGGTAGTAGGATTACTGAATATGTTCAGAATGAGAGTTCTGGGCAACCAAAACGTCAGGGCTTGCCGGATATGGAGCAGTTTGTTATGCAGAGTGTTTTATATACGGTGGGTACGAGATGCGGATTTGACTTATCTGAAGAAGAACAGGATTTCAGTCAGGTCGTAAAGGTTTCCGATGAGGAAATGGTTTACCGTCTCGGTTCTCTGGTATGCGATGTCTCCTGTAGTGTTCTTAGAGGAATTAACAGTAACTTAAAGACCATGGAACAGCAGAAAAGATTATCTGCGGAAGGGAGAATTGCATATGGCAGAAATGGCACTTATGTACACGGAAGTGGACGGGCTGCTTTATCCGAACATTCAGATGCCGAAAGAGCAAACAGTGGAATTACAGAAGCTGGGCAAGTACGGAAGGATGGCGATGAAGTACTTGGAGGAGATGGAACCTCAGAGGTACAAAACGTTATTCCGTTTCGGGAAGCTGGCAGAGAAGATGCAGGAAGTGGAAGAGGAAGCGAACAGCCTGTTAGAGATGCTGATGGAACAGTACTTAGCGAAGCACAAACCACAGAATCCGTCCTCAACGATGGAAATGTGGAAACTGAGAGAGCAGGCGAAGATGCAGGCGGAGGAAGTAGTCTTAAGTCAGATCGTGATGAAGTTTCATTAGAAGATGAAGAACTGAATAGAGAGTTAAATGAGATTGACTCATTTGGAAAAACGGAAGCCGGTGAATATCATCAGGCTTCTTTTTTTGACCCTGAATATGGACTTGTTGCAACAACGAAGCAGACTTCAGATTATGCAGAAAAAGCTATGGAGAAACTTGCTAAGGATCAGTCGGAAGCAAAAGCAGGAAAGTATAACTATTTGTATCCGAAAAAAGAGCCGGATGTACCACATGAGTTTATTAAGCAGGTGGTATTAAGAGGTACAGGCTTTGCCGGTGGCAGGTCAAGGGTATGTGAGATATTCCATACGGAGGTAGATGCAGGCACAAGAGCCAAACGGATTAAACAGGAATATGGTCAGGGTGGAGCAGGCTGGCCTCTTGAGGGCTATGGGCTTCACGGATATGACACTTTCCACGGGCAGGGGATTCGGTTTCAGTGGCGTGATGAGGAAGGTGAGAAGGAAGGATATGTTTCGTGGAAAAACATCGAAAAGGAAATCGGTGTCTTGATTATGACGGGAGAGTATCAGCCGGAAACACCGAGATTTGAGGATATCGACATGGAGGGTATCCGGGAAGATGATGAGGTTATTGATGGTGAATACAGAGAACTGGATGCAGTCAGTGATGCAGACGGGATTGATGATTTTGCCATTCCGGATGAACCGGAAAGTTATAACAGTTCCTTAAGTGACATTGAAAAGCTGAACCGTGCCTATAACGAGGGCAGACCGCTTACGGAGGAAGAAGCAGCCATTGAGGACCGTCTGGCAACCATGGCGGAGTATGGTCCTGAAATGCAGATGGAAGAGGAGTATTACGAAGAACCGGAAGAGGCACCAGTAGAAGAAGCACCCAAAAAGGATGCCAGTGAGCTTCAGTATATTGAACCGATTGATTATGCAAAACGGATTGAAGAGATGGATGAAGATTTGCGGACTGCACTCGAAATTCTGGTGTCAGAATGCAGCTGCTATACTCCGTTTAAGCCTTTTCTTCAGGATATTGTTGCGAGCGAGTATCTGTTCATGCCTAACCGTCTTGATTTCTTATCGGATGTGGTGTTAAACGGTGCACAACAAAAGGATGCCTATGCCAATAACCAGTATGGACTGATTGCTTATGTCTTAAAGCCTTATGAGTTTGAAGTCAGCTACAAGAACAGAAACGGAGAACGTGTAAGGGAAACCTGTAGTTACCGGGAACTGTATGAGGTGCTTACCTATATGGTAAAGACTCCATATTACTGTGGTGCAGACCACAGGGCACAGTATGACAGGATGATGCAGGGAGAGGCAGCAGGCAGGAAACCGATTTACCAGCTGTTTCTTGATAAGCAGGAGGAGATTCGTAAGAACCGGGAGGAAACCAGACAGAGGGCACTTGCGAATGGCTGGGAAGTGGCAGATGAAGGTAAGGAAGAGAAGAAAATCAATTTTCATTACAATCTTGTGGAAGTTCCGAAAGGCGGAGCCAAGACAAGGTTTGGATGGAATGTTGATGCAATCAAGACCCTGAAACAGATCGAGCAGGAAGGAAGACTTGCTACCAGAGAGGAACAGAAGATATTGTCGAAATATGTCGGCTGGGGTGGATTATCCCAAGCCTTTGATGAGCGTAATGCATCATGGGAGAAGGAGTATTCCGAATTAAAGGAGCTTCTTACGGAGGATGAATATGCTGCAGCAAGAGCTTCCGTAAACAATGCGTTTTATACCTCACCGGAGATTGCCATGTGTATTAACAGTGCACTGGTGCAGTTTGGTTTCCGTGGAGGAAATGTATTGGAGCCTTCCATGGGCGTGGGGAACTTTTTTGGCAGTATGCCGGCACCCATGCAGCGAAGCAGTCTGTATGGTGTAGAGCTTGACAGTATTTCGGGTAGGATTGCAAAACAGCTTTACCAGAATGCCAACATAAGTATTACGGGTTTTGAAAAGACCAATTTCCCGGATAACTTCTTTGATGTCGTGGTGGGTAATGTGCCATTCGGTGACTATAAGGTGTTTGACCCGAAGTATAACAAGTACAACTTCCGTATCCACGATTATTTTATTGCAAAGGCGCTGGATCAGGTCAGACCGGGAGGAATCGTTGCGGTCATTACCACGAAGGGAACGCTTGATAAAAGCAATCCTACCATCCGTAAGTATATCGCAGAACGGGCAGAATTAGTCGGAGCAGTCAGACTGCCGAATACAGCCTTTAAGGAGAATGCAGGAACGGAAGTCACATCGGACATTCTTTTCTTACAGAAGAGGGAGCGGAAGATGGAGATAGAACCGGACTGGGTGCATCTTGGCTATACGGAGAATGGTATTGCAGTCAATTCCTACTTTGTGGAGCATCCGGAAATGATGCTGGGGTCTATGGAGTACGATACCCGGATTTACGGGCAGGACTCAAGGTACACGGTCTGTGTCAATCATGACGAGAACTTCAATATGTACGATGCCTTAAACAATGCCATTCACAATATCCGGGCAGAAATGACAGATTTTGACAGACTGACAGAAGAGGAGGAAGTGAGTGCAGATGTTATTCCGGCAGACCCGGATGTGAGGAACTTCACCTATACCTTTTATGACGGAAAACTCTATTACCGGGAAAATTCCCAGATGGTAAGACAGGAGGTGTCAGCAAACGCAGAGGAGCGTATCAGACAGCTGGATGAAATCAGAACCATTACAAGGGAACTGATTGATATTCAGATGGAAGGGTGTTCCGAGGAAGAGCTTGCGGATAAGCAGGCACTCTTAAATGCGAAGTATGACAAGTTCGTGGAAAGGTACGGGTATATTACAGGTAAAAGCAATAAGATGGCGTTCCGTGACGACAGCGATTACCCGCTTCTCTGCTCTTTGGAGGAAGTAAACGAGGAGGGAGAGGTGAAGAAAGCAGACATGTTTTACAAACAGACCATAAAAGCAAAGCCTGTTATTGAAAGGGTGGAGACAGCAGTGGAAGCACTGAATCTTTCCATCAACGAATTTGGAGCAGTCAATCTTCCCTATATGCTTTCCATTTATGAACCGGATATGGAGGCAGTAAAAGAGGAAGTCAGGGAAAACACCGGGGAGAGTGAGGTAAGCTTTTCCGAGAAACTGACCGGGGAGTTAAAGCAGGCAGCACTTGTAAAGGAGCTTGAAGGACTTATTTATTTAAACCCGGCACTTGCCAACGAGAATAATCCGGCAGCGGGATATGAAACAGCGGATGAGTATCTGTCCGGTAATGTCAGGGAAAAGCTTCGTGTGGCAAAGGCGGCAGCTAAAGAGAATCCCGCATATGGAATCAATGTAGAGGCACTCGAAAAAGTACAGCCCGAGCGCATTGAAGCAAGCGATATTGATGTCAGAATCGGCACCACCTGGATTGACCCGAAAGACTATGAGCAGTTTATTTATGAGCTGCTTAACACACCGAGAAGAGCGAGGGCAGTAAGAAGTGAATGGTACAATTCCGGTATTCAGGTACACCTTAACAAAATAACGATGGAGTGGTTTATTGAGAACAAATCCATGGATAAGCGTTCAGTTGCAGCAACCAAGACTTATGGTACAAGCCGCATGGACGCTTATTCTATTTTTGAGGAGACCTTGAACTTAAAGACCGTTACCGTTCGTGACAGGGTGGATGACGGAGACGGAAAGTACCACTATGTGGTCAATAAGAATGAGACCATGCTTGCAAGGGAAAAGCAGAACCAGATGAAGGAGAAGTTTAAGGAGTGGCTGTTTGCTGACCCGGAACGAAGGGCGAAGTATGTGGACTATTACAATGAGACCTTCAACAATATCAGACTTCGTGAGTATGACGGAAGCCACTTGCAGTTCCCGGGCATGAATCCTGAGATTGAGCTAAAGCCCCATCAGAAGAATGCCATTGCGAGAATCCTGCTTGGCGGGAATACGCTTCTTGCACACTGCGTAGGAGCCGGAAAGAGTTTTGAGATGATGGCAGCCTGTATGGAGCAGAAGCGTCTCGGACTTGCCAATAAAACGGTTATGGTTGTACCAAAGCCACTGATCGGTCAGACCGCATCGGAGTTTTTGAGATTATATCCTTCCGCCAACATTCTGGTAGCCACGGAGCGGGATTTTGAGAAGAGCCGGAGGAAGCAGTTCATTTCAAGGATAGCAACCGGAGATTATGACTGTATCATTATGAGCCATTCGCAGTTTGAGAAGATACCGATTTCTGCGGAGCGAAAAGAGCGTATGCTTCAGGCACAGATTGATGAGATTGCCTATGCGATTGATGACATGAAGAGCCAGAACGGGGAGCAGTGGACGATTAAACAGATGGAGAGCCAAAAAAAGAAGCTGCAGGAACAGATGTCAGCACTTGCAGACGAAAGCCGAAAGGATGACCTTATTACTTTCGAGGAGCTTGGTATTGATTCCATCATGGTAGACGAGGCACATGCGTTTAAGAACCTTGCGATTTTCTCCAAGATGAATAATGTATCGGGTATCAGTTCATCCGGTGCGAAGAAAGCCACGGATATGCAGCTTAAGTGCCAGTATATCAGTGAAATAAACGGAAACAGGGGGATTGTGTTTGCAACAGGAACCCCGATTTCCAACACGATGTGCGAGATGTATGTCATGCAGCTGTATTTGCAGAAACCGGCACTGGAGCAGATGGGAATATACCATTTTGATGCATGGGCAGCAAACTTCGGTGAAGTGACAACCGCACTGGAGCTTACGGTGGAAGGCAGTGGGTTCCGCTTTAAGAGCAGATTCAATAAGTTTACCAATCTGCCGGAGCTTATGAATATCTATCGTGAGGTGGCGGATGTCCAGACTGCGGATATGCTTGATTTGGATGTGCCTGCACTTCGGGGAGGCAAGGCGATTATTGTGGAGTCGGAGCCTGACTGGTATGTAAAACAGGTGATGGAAGACTTCGTGGTAAGAGCGGAGCGAATCCGCAATGGCGGTGTGGACCCTTCCGTTGACAATTTCCTTAAGATTACCCATGAGGCGAGACTGCTTGGAACGGATGCAAGACTGATTGATAAGGATGCACCGAATAATCCGGACGGAAAGCTTAACAAGGTGGCAGAAAACGTATGGAATGAATATCAGGCGAACAACAAGGATGGAAAGATTGGCTGTCAGCTGATCTTCTCCGATATTGGTACGCCGGGAGCAGACAAGGACTTTACGGTATATCAGTATCTGAAGGATGCACTGATACAGTACGGGATTCCGGAGGAGGAGATAGCCTTTATCCATGATGCTAAAACCGATGCCCAGAGGGATGTGCTTTTCAAGGAAATGAGAACCGGGAAGAAGAAAGTCCTGATTGGTTCCACTGATAAGTGCGGTACGGGTGTAAATGTACAGACACATCTTGTTGCGTTACACCATGTGGACTGCCCTTGGAAGCCTTCATCCATTGAACAGAGAGAAGGTCGTGGTATCAGACAGGGGAATGAGAACGATGAGATAGCAGTTTACCGTTATGTAACGAAATCAACCTTTGATGCCTATAACTGGAGTCTGGTTGAGAATAAACAGCGTTTCATCAGTCAGGTAACCACAAGCAAGGCGGTAAGCCGAACCTGTGAGGATATTGACGAGGCAACTCTTTCCTATGCAGAGATTAAGGCAGTAGCTACCGGAAATCCGCTGATTAAGGAGAAGATGGAGATTGACAACGATGTGCAGAGACTGAAACTGCTAAAAGCATCCTATGATAACCAGCGGTATGCATTGCAGGATAATTTCATGATCCGATATCCGAAGCTGATAAAGGCTGCAAACGAAAAGCTTGCCTGTGTCAGGGAAGACATCAAACTTCGGGATAAAGAGTTATTGGAGCATCCGGACTTTGCAATCACGGTAGGCAAGTTTACTTATACGGAAAGGGCAGATGGCGGTGCTGTTATGCTTGAAGCGGTAAGTAAATGTAAGACCGGGGATACAACTGCACTTGGAAGCTTCCACGGGTTTGAACTTCTTGTGGAGAAGAATTTCATGGGAGTAAATTACTTAATCCTTCGGGGAAAGACAGAGTATAAGGTAGAGCTTTCTACCAGCCCGGTGGGCAATATGGTAAAGCTTGAAAACTGTTTTAACGGGATTCACGAGAATGAGGAATATCTCTTAAAAAAGATAGATCAGTACGAAAACGACCTTGCTGCATCGAAGGAAGAGTATGAGAAACCATTCATGCACGAAGAGGAACTTCAGCAGAAGCTTTCAAGGCAGTTTGAACTAAATGCCCAGCTCGACCTTGAGAACGAAAAGGTTGCGGATGCAGACCTTGGAGGGATTGAGGAAGAAAAGAGCATGAATGTAGCAGAAAACCAGTTGCCTTATCAGACAAGGCAAGACAAACCAAGATAAAGAAGTGCCCTGCCAATGGCGGGGCATTTCTAATGGGAGGAATTTTTATGAGCAGAAGAAAAGTGTTTGCAGCACTACTTATAGTGGTGGGTATTTTGTTTTTTGCCATTCCGATTGTATACCACTACACCGGTATGAGGGAGACAGAGAAGCTTACGAAGGAATTTGAGCAGAATTTGGAGGAAGTGCAGGAAGATGAGACAGAGATGGAAGAAACTGGGGAGGAGGAAACCGAAGCCGCCATTAGTGAAGCGGATGCAGCCATATTTGCAGAGGGGGATGTTATCGCCATTCTTGAAATTGAGGCATTAGACATACGCTATCCGGTAGTGGAGGGATGTTCCTCCTCAAACCTAAATAAGGCAATCGGGCACATGAGTGAGACCGGACGAATCGGAGAGAAGGGAAACTGTGTATTATGCGGTCATAATGGCAGCAGATACGGAGAGTTTTTTACCAATCTTAACAAGGTTTCCATTGGGGATATCGTAACCCTTCTTGATACAGAAGGGGTGCTTCATTCTTATGAGGTAACGGAAACCTTTGTGGTTGGTCCTTTCAATCATTCGATTCGTACACAGGGAGAAAGGGAAGAATTAACCCTTTTTACCTGTGCGGAAAAAGGAACCAAGCGGTTTGTGGTAAAGTGTGTTCCCGCCAGTGAGGAGGGGGCTTATGAAGAATAAGACAAAATACCGTCTCGGAGAGGTGGAAGAGATTATTTCTGAGATGGAATTTGAAGACAGATGCGATGAGATTGTGGAAGTGGATGATGACTTGCAGCTGTTAATCAGCGGTTGGTATGTCTTTATACCCAGTCTGTCGCTGTATCTTCGGGCAGGTGTTGCCTGTGTATTTGATGAAGAAGCAGGTATGTATATGCCTGACTTTGATGTGACTGTCCTGTATGAAGAAGAGCTTGACACAGAGCAGTGGATTTACTATGAGCAGGACGGATTTGTGGTTACTTTAGGCAACTGGCTGAATGGTCGTCTGCCTATCAGTAATATAGAAACCTTAGAGTGTCATCTGGTAATACCGGATGAGAATGAACCGGGTCGGGCGGTTCCCGACAGAAAGTGAGGAATTTATGAAGTATTCAATTCATGTAACGGAAGCTAAGAATCAGGAAGGAAATGTAAGGGGCTTTGCCAATCTGGTGTTTGGAGACTCCTTCAAGATTACCAACATTGCCATTCTGGAGAATAAGGAGAAAGGTACTCTTTTTGTATCTATGCCGAGATACAAGTCCAGTGAGCGTGATGAGAATGGCGGTGTGGTCTACAAGGATGTCTGCAATCCGATTACCGCAGAGTTCCGTGAGGAGCTTTATGGGAATATCCTTGAAGCATTTGAACAGGAAAAGTCTGCTGACAAGTCGCAGGCAGGCAATGCAAGAGGTGAGGCAGAGATGCCTCAGTTTTCCGTTACGGTAACACCGTATGAGAGAGAGGGCAGTAATATCCGTGGTCTTGCCCGTATCTATTTTGACGACAGTTTCATCGTGAATAATGTGAGCATCCTTCAGGGCAAGGATAAGGTGTTTGTGGCAATGCCTTCCTACAAGACAAAGCAGACGGACGAGCATGGAAAAGCTGTATATCAGGATGTGTGTTATCCGGTAACGAAGGAATTTCGTGAGAAGCTTTATTCCGAGATTGTAAGCCAGTATGAAAAGGCAAAGGAGCAGAGCGAGAATAAGGCAAAGGAAGCGGCACAGACACAGGCACAGCAGTCGAAAGATCAGTATATGAAGGCGGATGGTAAGGAATTGCCCTTTCGCTAATGACAATTAATAATAAGGCAGAGTGGCCGGAAAGCTGCTCTGCCGGAAATGGAGGAAAATGATGATGGAAGATAAACCAATGACCGGAGAAGAGGTATTACAGCAAATCTTAGGAGCACTGAACGGAAACGGAATGCAGCAGGCGGCAAACGGAGTTTATGAGCTTTGTGCTTATGTGGACAGTATGACCCATAAGGTGGAAGACATGACAGAGGAGATTGCAAGACTGCGTGAAGACATCCAGAAGATGCAGGAGGATACCTTTACAAACAGACTTAAAAAGTCGTTATCGGAAGCTGCTGACCGTCTTGAGAAGCGTTGCGAAGAGATAAAACAGCAGATTTTCGAGGTAAAGGAGAGCATTAAGAATAAAGCAGGGGAAATCATGGCAGATTTCAAAATGCGTGGAAAGGCAGCACTTAACCGGGTATCTGAGTTTTTTTGTCTCAAAGACAAACTTGTAGGTATCCGAAACAAGGTCAAAGAAGGCATTGCCGATACCAATCGCACCATTGCCAAGATTGATTCCTTTGGAAAAGGCATGCGTGAAGCAGGACAGAAGGTAGCCAATACGTTCAGAACCTTTGCTGACAAAGAAGAGGTAGATTACTCTGAAAAGGAAAAGAAGTTTTCCAAGACGGAGGTTGTAAAGAAGCCATGGCAGTGGCAGAAGAAGGTATATAAATCTATGGTGCTTCATCTGGACGCAGCCATTGATAAGGTGGAGGATTTATCGTGGGATGTGGAATTAAATCGAATGAAGGATAAACAGGTGGAAGAACTTGATGTAGACTACAGTAAGGACATCTTACCTGTAGGAGCTGTGGCGGAACCTTCTGAATATCAGTATGGTGCTGAGGCATTTGAAACGGCATATCCTAAGATGAAGCAGGATAAGGCTATGGAAGCGAAGGAACCTGACATGAAGGCTCCGACTGTACCGAAGACCGGAAAGGTTAGGTGATGCCTATGACCGATAAGGAAAAGAGGTACTGGGCATATTTCCTGAATGCGAATGGTAAGATAGAGTACTATGAGAAGTGCAAAAGATGTGTGCACGGATGCAAACAGAGTTTTCGGATAACCAGACTTCAGTGTAGGAAGTATAAACAGAATGATGAATAGTGTAGAGGCGTGTCACCGTATCGAAATGTATGGTGGCACGTCTTTTTGTTTTATAAAAATTTTGGATGATAAATAACAGATGATATGGTAGAATATTTATGATATAAGCGAATGTTGAGGCACGCTCAACTTTGAATTTGACGGAGGTATAGTAGATGAAAATAAAAAACCCTATGTTGGTAGTAACGGATATTAATAAGTCATTGGAATTTTATATAAAAGTTTTGGGGCTTCATGTAATTATGGATTTTGGTGCAAATAAGACTTTGACAGGTGGTTTGGCACTGCAAACACTTGAAACTTGGAATGAATTTATTGGTACAGACAACGTTTCATTCGGTAGTAATAGTTCTGAAGTATATTTTGAAGAGGATAACTTTGACAAATTTGCTGATAGACTGAAAAAGTATGATGTGGAATACGTCCATCCTATCAAGGAACATTCATGGGGACAGCGAGTGGTTAGAATTTATGACCCTGATAAACATATTATTGAGGTTGGCGAGAACATAAAAGTAGTTTGTAAACGTTTCTTGGATAGTGGCATGACACCAGAGCAAGTGGCAGAAAGAATGGATGTACCAATGAAATTCGTAAATGCTTGTATACGCTAAAGTTCAATTTATAGGAAAAGTAACTTTGAAGTTGGAGATGTGTAAGGATGATTGAGATATGTTCAAATTGTGGGAATTACGAATGGGACAAAGAAATAATTGAAAATAAACTTCGTTGCCCGAAATGCGGTGCGGAATGGGAGTTTAAATCCTTGCCGTTACTTATTCTGACAGGGTGCAGCGGAGTAGGCAAAACTACTACGGCGATTGAGATTATGAGGAGAAAAGTTGATTTTGTAGTATTGGATGCTGATATTTTCACAGGCTTTATAAACTGGGATGATGAGGAATCCTGTAATAAATGGGTTGAAATTATTGCTAATATTTCAAAGGATATTATACAGTCAGGGACACTGGTTTTGTGGACGATGGCGGGATGCCTTGACCGTTTTCCGAAAGTATACAACAGTCGGTATTTTAGTGAGATTATTTGTTTGGCGTTAGTTACGGATGAAGATTCTTTGAGACAACGTATGCAAGAGGGCAGAGGAATAACGGACGAGAACTGGATTAATAGTTCATGCGATTATAATCGTTATTTTATGGAACATACTCAGGTGGGGGATACCAAGTACGAGTTGCTGGATATATCAATGAAATCGCCCAAAGAAGTGGCTGATGATGTGATAAATTGGGTGCATGGAAAGGTTTTTGTGTAAAAACGAAATCAAGAGTTTGGACGAAAGCGATAGGTTAAGCAGATAATGGAATATTTATATTGTAAAGATGATAATTTTCAGGATTTTGCAAGTGGTCGGGTTCTTTATGGAGGAAAAGGAATACCGAATTTCCCGATTCGATTGTTGCTTGAAATTTACGGTCGGGCACTGGAGCGTTCGAATAAAAAAGAGGATTTAGTCATATATGACCCTTGTTGTGGGGGAGGCTATTCCCTTACAATTCTTGGATATTTTCAAAATAAGTATATCAGAAAAATATATGGTAGTGATATTGATGAAGATATGGTAGCTCATGCAAAGAAAAATATATCCTTACTTACTGATGTTGCTTTGAAAAAGAGAAAAGCAGAGATAGAGGAACTTTACAATTCTTATGGTAAGGAATCTCATAAGGAGGCATTAGATAGTTGCGATAAATTAAGCATTATGCTGGGGAATGATATATCGACAGAGATTTTCCAAGCGGATTGTACGATGCCTTTGCCGGAAATATTGCCTGATATAATTATTACGGATGTTCCATACGGAAATTTGGTGGAATGGGAACAAGGTAAGAATTCCATGGATGCTATGTTGGAACAGTTATGGAGAATTTCGCATGAAAATACAATTTTAGCTGTATGCATGGATAAAAAGCAGAAAATCAATTGTGAGAAATGGGAAAGGCTAGAAAAGCAAAACATTGGGAAACGAAAATTTGAAATTTACAAAAAGTAAGAATTTTGAAAAGCCTGACTATGTAAATGAGGCAATGGAAACTTTGAATTTGGCGGTGAGATAAATGAATTATATTAGACAATGATTTTTTATACTGCAGATAGGCTTGCAGAGGTGGATAATAAAAACTATTTACAATTACGTAACAATGTGTTAGTATGACTAACAGAAAAAAGAAAGGCACATGAAGTGAAAGGTGAGGAGATGTATAACAGATAATTTGGTTTGAGCAAGACATATATGATTTAAGCCCTGTGGTACACAGGCTTGTTTTTGTGTACGCTTGAATTAGATTATCGCAAGAGATTTTCCTTTGTTTTCATTTGTGAGAATATATAAAGGTTTATTTGGCGGGTCTTTTTGTGTATGCAAAAAAGGCTCGTTTTTTACTTTTGCACACAGGCGAAAGGAGGAACCAATATGTTACAGATAAAAAATTTAAATTTAACACATAAAAAGGATTTAAGAGTCATACTTAGTGAATTTAACCTTGTACTAAATAAAGGTGATAAGGCGGTAATCATTGGTGAAGAAGGAAATGGAAAATCAACATTGATGAAGTGGATTTACAATCCATTACTTATTGATAATTATATAGAAGCTGAAGGAGAAAGGTTGGTCGGAAAAGAAATACTCGGTTATCTTCCACAGGAAATATCTGAAGAAGATAAAGAAAAAACTATTTATGAGTTCTTTTCTGCAGAAGAAATGTTTTGGAATAGAACACCGAAAGAGTTATCTGAAATTACCGGAAAATTCGGAATGACAAGTGAATTTTTCTATAGTGACCAGAAAATGGGAAGTCTTTCGGGTGGAGAAAAAGTTAAGGCACACCTAATGAGACTTATTATTCAGGATGTGACTGTGCTTTTGTTGGATGAACCTTCAAATGATATAGATATCAATACGCTGGAAATCCTTGAAAAAATAATAAATGACTGGGAGCACATAGTACTTTTCATTTCTCATGATGAAACTTTGATAGAAAATACAGCGAATATGGTAATTCATATTGAACAGATTGTGCGAAAAACAAAGACCAGATATACAGTCGCAAAAATTCCTTACAGAAAATATTTAGAAGAAAGATTTCATAAATTTGAGAGCCAGGAAAGACAAGCATTAAATGATCGAAAAGAAAAAAAGATTCGTGATGAAAAATACAGAAAAATCATGCAAAGTGTTCAGAACGCATTAGGGAACTGTTCCAGACAGTCACCAGCCGAAGCCAAAAACTTAAAAGATAAAATGCACGCAGTTAAGTCTATGGAACGAAGATTTGAAAAGGAAGATGAAAACATGACGGAGATGCCGGAACAGGAGGAGGCTATTTTCTTTAAACTGGGAGACAAAGATTCATCTATTCCGGCAGGAAAAACAGTTATAGAGTATACTCTTGCAAAACTTACGACTAAGGATGAGGAAAGGGTTTTGGCTGAAGACATTAACTTGAAAATAAGAGGCTCGGAGAAAATATGTATTATTGGCGCTAATGGAGTGGGAAAAACGACTCTTTTAAGAAAAATAGCGGAAGAACTTTCGCAGCGAGATGATATTAAGGCAGAGTATATGCCGCAAAACTATGAAGAGATACTTGATTTGGATATGACTCCTGTTGATTTTCTTGATAAATCCGGAGACAAGGAAGAAAGAACAAGAATTAGAACATATCTTGGTTCCCTTAAATATACTGCGGATGAAATGGAACATCCTATAAGGGAACTGTCCGGAGGGCAAAAGGCCAAGGTGCTTCTTTTAAGTATGAGTTTGAGCGGAGCAAATGTACTTATTTTAGATGAACCAACAAGAAACTTTTCGCCCTTATCGGGACCTGTAATCAGAAAAATGCTTAGAGAGTTCCCGGGAGCTATTATCAGTATTTCTCACGATAGAAAGTATATTGATGAGGTATGTGATAAAATATACGAGTTAGATTATAGTGGATTAAGAAATTTGTAATGAATGGAGGATAAGATGGTCAATATTACAGATGTAAAACAGATTCTTCAACTCGCGATAGATGCCGAGATTAAAGTCTTTCTTGATGGTGGCTGGGGGGTAGATGCGTTGCTTGGACATCAGTCAAGAGTCCATAACGATATTGATATTTTTGTAGAAAAGAAAGATTATCAGAACTTTATAGAGATAATGAAAGATAATGACTTTTATGAGATTAAGATGGAATATACAACATTGAACCATACTGTATGGAAAGATGCGAAAAACAGGATTGTTGATTTGCATTGTTTTGAATATACGGGCGAAGGTGAAATTCTTTATGAGGGGGATAACTTTCCGGTAGAAACTTTTTCTGGTAAAGGAAAAATTGAGGAGATAGAGGTTTCTTGTATTGAACCATATAGTCAAGTAATGTTCCATTTGGGATATGAATTTGATGAAAATGATGTACATGATGTGAAGCTATTGTGTGAGACATTTCATATCGAAATTCCAAATGAGTATAGATAACTGTAAATTCAAATTGAACAAAATCGCTGCGCGATGGCCTGCCAAGGCTGTGGCGCAGCTTTCTTTTTCTCAATAATAAAATAGGCAATGGCAATTCTTACCAGTATTTGATATTGTAAAGTTACCACACAAAACAATTCAATACAGAAAGACACCACTGCCTATGAAAAGAATACCATTTGACCGCTTTTCTGACAAGCGGTTTTATTATGCTAATGCACCTCCATGTAAGCAGGGTTTCTCATTAACTACTGATTTTACATGGAGGATTTTATTATGTACGATGAAATATTTAGCCAGATTACAAATGCTGCAAACAAACGGAATCTAAGAGATTCTACTATTCATGCATACTGTACAAGTGTTGCTCACTTTTTAAAATATACAGATAAGCCAATAGATGATCTGACAACAGATGATGTTGACACATTTCTGACTGAAAAAAGACTTTCTGGGATTTCACCGGAAACATACAACCACTATCATTCCGGTATTCGTTTCTTTTATAAAAAAGTATTAAAGATGAATTGGGATGACGATGATATCCCACGTATGAAAAGAGACAGGAACCTGCCAACCGTGCTTACGAAAGCAGAGATATCAGCGATTCTTGATGCAACGCAAAACCTGAAACATAAGGCCATGATTGCTACGATGTATTCAGGTGGTCTTCGGGTATCAGAAGTCACGCACCTCCACTATGATGATATTTCACGCACAAACAAAACAATACACATCCGTGATGGCAAAAGCCGCTTTGACCGTTATACCTTGCTTGCTGACCGTACACTTGAGATACTTACAGAATACTGGTTTAAATGTGGCAGACCAACAGGGATTCTGTTTCCAAGTTCATGGACTGGCGATTATCTTGTGAAAGACAGTGTCATTCAGTTCTTCCGTGAAAGCGCAAAAAGGGCTGGAATTCAGAAACATGTTTCTACACACTGTTTGCGCCATAGTTTCGCAAGCCATCTGTTTGAAGCCGGGTGTGACGTGAAATATATTCAGGCTCTTTTGGGACACCGTGATCCAAGATCAACAGAGATTTATCTTCATGTAAGCAATAAGACTCTGCTCGGTATTAAAAGCCCATTTGATGAGATGGGTGGTGAGTAATCGTGGAAAAATCATGTACGATACAGGATGTCTTTGAACGGTTTTATCCTGTTTATGAAAAAACACATGAGATTCCTGCTCACCACAGAAAAACCGCTTTTCACATCATGAACTGTAAAACCGGGGCTTTTGGTGTGAATATCAGTGTCTGTGAGGAATGTGGCTGTATCAGTATCCACAACAATTCGTGCAGAAGCAGGTGCTGTCCCATGTGCCAGGAGTTTCCAAAAGAAAAATGGATCGATGCGCAAAAGGAAAATGTACTGGATGCACCTTATTATCATGTTGTTTTTACAGTTCCGGAAGAATTGAATCCAGTTATTTATAGTAATCAGAAACTTCTGTATGATGCACTGTATCATGCTGCATCATCCACTCTGAACGAACTGGCGAAAGATTCAAAGTATCTGGGAGCTGATATCGGATATATCTGTATTCTTCATACATGGGGTTCTGCAATGAATTATCATCCTCATATCCATACCATTGTTCTTGGTGGTGGACTTGATAAGGACAACAAATGGAAAGATACCGGAGGGAAGTTTTTTCTTCCGTATGGGGTCATTGCAAAAGTGTTCCGTGGGAAATACTTAGGCGAATTAAAAAGCCTATGGAATGATTCAAAGCTTGAGTTTCATGGTACAGCGGAGAAATATCAAAACCACTATTGCTTCAAAGAACTTCTCAATGAGTGCTATAAAAAGGACTGGGTTGCTTATTGTAAGGAGACTTTTAATGGAGCACAGTCAGTCATAAATTATCTTGGAAAATATACTCACAGGATAGCAATTAGTAATCATCGGATCAAATCCATGACGGAAGCAACCGTTACATATGCTGTAAAAGACTATAAAAACAAAGGTCGGTGGAAGGAGAAAACAGTTCCGGGTGAGGAATTCATCCGTCGATTTTTAATGCATGTTCCCCCAAAACGTTTTGTCAGAATCCGGCACTATGGTTTGCTGTCCTGCCGAAACAAGAGCAAAAAGATGACTCACTGTAGAAATCTGCTTGGATGTAAAAAATATATTTCTGCATTGAAAAATCGAAATTCAGCTGAAATGATAAAGCTGCTATATAACATAGATGTATGCAAATGTTCTTCCTGCGGAGGGAAAATGGTTCCACTTCTTCCAGATAAGCATACACCATATGTTTTTGCACATATAAGATGTTAAAATATATAACTGAATAATCCGAAAAACTTCCGTAAAGGGAGTCTGTTTGTTATGCCTAAAAATAATTCTTTTGGCAAAAACCATCTGTTAATAAAACATGTGATATGATAGACTTATGGAAGAGAGCAAAGATTGAATCCCCATAGATAGTGGCGAAAGGGACGCGACTTTGTTCACCAAGGAAAAATCGAAATTGATGTAAACGAAAGGGCAGTTTTTATCAAACCGCAAGACTGCTTTTTCGTTTACACCAACTACGATTGTTTCCTTAACAATTTGTCGATTTATTTGTGATATGTGACGAAATGATAAAGAGCACCGACCGAAGTCAGTGCTCTTCTAACTTAAATACATCTTCAACAAGTAGATTAAAATATGCTGCAATTCGAAGCATAAATTCAGCGGATGGTGCCCGTTCACCACGTTCCACTCTGCTGATGGTTTTTGTACAGAATCCGGTGGCAGAGGCTATATCCTCTTGTAGAAGACCTCGTGATTCACGAATTGTTTTCAGGTTATTAACGACCGCCATGGCAAACACCTTCCTTCATACATATCTTATAATACCAAGGATACAGAAAATACTGTCCAAAAAGACGGACTTGTTTATTGTAGATATTCTTTGATTTCGTTTGGATGATTCTTTCCAACTACTTTTCCCAGTATATCAAAACGATCATGCTCTCTGACCGGAATTGGAGGGTATTTCTCGTTTAGGGAAATAAGGAAAACTCCATTTTGGTCATCCTGCAATTTCTTAATATAAGCTTCTCCGTTGAGAGAGAAGATTCCGATTTCTCCATTTTCAACCATATCCTGTTTCAGGACCCATGCAATCTGTCCGTCTTCGAACTCGGGTTCCATACTGTCACCACTGATTTTTACACCGAAGGTTGCGGATTCCGGTATGATATCTTTCGTAAGCTGAATCGTTTCTTTTGGTCCATCCACAAGGAAGTTTCCGGTTCCGGCAGAAACAGCATTTTCATAGACATCAATAATTCTGCAAAAAGGAATAATCTTACATAGCTGTTTTTCGTATTTTCCACTATCATGTAATAATTCGATATAGTCTAAAGCTTTTTCTTTCCCTGCATCATTAAGAGCAGAAAGTGGATCGGATGGATTCTCACCGAAATATGCTTCATATATATTTGTAATGTTCAGCACTTTACAAACGGTCATGAAAGTAGCAATACTTGGCTCAGTGGCATTTGTCTCCCATTTGGAGATTGCTTTTGCTGAGAGGTTGATGCCTTCTTCCTGTAATAACTCAGCCAACATTGGCTGGGACAATTTCATTTTCTTTCTGTTGGAAGAAATGATTTCACCGATATTTCTCATAAATTCGCCTCGTTTCTAAGATGATTTTAGTGTCTCGATTTCCCCTATAGTATATATCAGAAAAAAGATTTTTTCAAGCATAAAATCGCCGAATGAGAGATAGGGGACACATGTGTCCGTTGACAATCGCTTAATAAGAGAGTTATACTTGAGCCTGTAAGAAGTGATAGAAAGCTTCTTTCCATAGAACAGACTGGAGGTGAATGAGAGATGGAGCGAACCATATTGCATAGTGATATCAACTGCTGTTATGCAGCGATTGAGCATTTGCATCACCCGGAACTAGCCGGAAAGCCATTGGCGGTAGGAGGGGACCCGGAGTCAAGACATGGAATTGTACTGACTGCTGACTACATTGCCAAAAAACACGGTGTGAAAACAGGAATGGCTCTCTGGCAGGCGAAACAGGTTTGCCCTGACATTACATTTATTTCCCCCAGAATGGACTTGTATCTGCGTTTTTCCCGCATGGCGCATGAGATTTATTCGGAATACACCGATCTGCAGGAACCATATGGAATTGATGAAAGCTGGCTGGATGTATCAGCAAGCAGCAGTATCAAGGGTGATGGTTATAAGATTGCGGAGGAAATCAGTAACCGGATGAAGAGTGAGCTTGGTATAACCGTCAGCATAGGAGTATCCTTTGACAAGATTTATGCAAAGCTCGGTTCAGATTATAAGAAGCCGGATGCGATTACTACCATGTATAAGGACGAGTTTCGTCAGAAGGCATGGAAGCTCCCTGTATCAGATTTACTTTATGTGGGACGAAGCACTAACCAGAAGTTGTTGAAAATAGGTATAAAGACAATCGGTGATCTTGCAAGGATGGATGAACATATTCTTGTAAATCATCTTGGTAAAATGGGGAGTGTGTTGTGGGCATTTGCTAATGGCTATGATGACTCACCGGTCAGGCTGGAGGATACCCATGCTCCAATTAAATCAGTTGGTAACAGTACGACCACACCGAGAGATTTGGAAAATGACGAGGATGTGAAAATTGTTCTTTATATTCTTGCGGAGAGTGTGGCTGCAAGGATTCGGGAAAATGGATTCCGTTGCCAGGTGGTGGAAATCAGTATCAGGGATAATGAATTGTTCTCTTTTACTCGTCAGAAAAAGATAGACCATGCCACTAACATTACCAGCGAGATAGCTGCGTATGCCTACCAGATTTTTAAAGCAAGTTATGATTGGAGAAAGCCTATCAGGAGTGTAGGCGTAAGAGGTGCAGACCTAGTAACGGATAATTATTGGGAGCAGATTGATTTATTTTCCAGTGTTGAATTTCGGGAAAAGCAGATGAAAGTGGATGCAGCAGTTGATGATATTCGCAGACGGTTTGGTTTTTACAGTATTCAGAGAGGGCTCATGTTTCGGGATAAACTATTATCCGCAGTAAATGCCCGTGAGGATCATGTAGTACATCCACATGGTTACTTTAATCAGTGAGGAGTTGAACGGAATGACTAATAGAACGGAACTGACAGAAAGACAGAAGCTTGTGTATGACAGCATCGTTGATTATCAAATGCAGCATGGTTACGCACCTTCCATCAGGGAGTTATGCGTTATCTGCAATTTGACATCAACTTCAAGTGTTTATGCACATTTGAAAAAACTTGAAGAGTTAGGATATATCAGACGGCGGGAAGATGCTCCGAGAGCAATCGCCATAGTGTAAACAGGAGGTAGACATGGAAAGCAGTAAAGTATATGTTGATGTGACTGCTGAGTTTTCAAAGGAAGGGGTACTTACCCCGAAGAGCTTCCGATGGACAGATGGCAGTGTTTATGAGATACAGCGTGTTAAGGACATCCGAAGAGCTGCAAGCCTGAAGGCTGGCGGTGTGGGTATGAGATATACCTGTATTGTGAATGGTAGAGAGAGTTATCTGTATTATGAAGATAACAATATGTGGTTTATGGAGAGAGCCGGAGCATAACTGATTTGTCACAAGTGACAATCAGTTGCTTCCAATAGATCAGCACAGTGGTGCAGGTGACACAGGGCAGTTGTCACATCGGAACTCTGCACCCGGAAGACTTGCAAAGGTGATTTTCCTTTCCTATGCGAGTACAAAGTTAAGTATTGATTTTGTATAGCAAAGGAGCAGACTGAATTGAATAGAAAGATTGAGATTAGATGTAGAAATGGTCATTGTAACAGGCTTTTTATGAATTATTATGTTACAGGTAACAATGTAGATTTGAATCTGGGAGGATTTGAACTTAAGTGTGAGAAGTGTAAAAGGGTTCTTCGATTGAAGCATTACACGGAACAGATGTTGATTGAGCACTCCGAGAACGGAGTATTCAGAGTATAGAAACAAATAACAATTAAATGATGGCACCACCTGATAAGGGCGGCACTATTGTGTGACAGCACCACGGACGCAGGGGAAAGATAACCGGTTTTGGACTGGCTTTCCTTTGCGTTCTTTTTGATTGTAAAGACTGCGGTGGTAAAAAAATATTCGTCCTCAAACATTCTTGTAACTGGTTATCGCCGGAAACAAGAAAGGATGGATTGATTATGTATTACGATTTAGTTGAAAGTGGAAAGAGAATTAAAAATTTGAGAAAGGAAAAAGGGTTATCACAAAATGCACTTGCAGAGACACTTGGAATTCATGTAAAGACGGTAAGCAAAGCGGAAAGAGGTATTATTGGTCTGTCAGTAGATAACTTACTTATACTAGCAGACTATTTTGATACTTCACTTGATTATCTGGTAAAGGGAACAGAATTGGAATTATCAAATAATAAATTGATTGATATAATAGAAAAAATGAATAGTAAACAGCAAGAGGCAGCTTATACAATATTAGAAAGCATATTAAAATTCCCTAAATTCTAAAAAAGGAATTGACATTTATTAAAAAAGAATGTAATTTAAATATACAACTGAAAAGCTCGTTCAGTTTCAAAGTAGATAGCTACCCGCTATCAAAACGATCCATGCTGTGACGATATTATGGAGAAGATAGATATTGTATCTTCTTGTTCTTGCATATGAATTTATGCCCATAGCATCTTCCGATGGATTGTTATGGGCTTTTTTGTTGTAATAAATTACAAGGAGGACATAAAAGATGTTCAAGAAAAATTTATTGCCACATATGCATGTCATTAAGCTGATTGGCGGAACTGGAGATGGTAAAACGGAATTTTCAGTTGTATTTGCTGAACCTAGAGCTCGTAAGATATTGATTAAATGTGTTGGCAAAACAAATTCAACGGTTCGTGAAAGAATGTTAGTTTATACGACAGCGTTGAATGGCAAGGTAATTGTTGCGGCAAGTATTAGTGAGGAAATACTGGAAAGGAAAGTATTTTCTGAGATGGTTATTACTGCAATAGCCAAGGTAGTAAGACTTAATGGTAAAGTAGTCGCAAGCATGGTAGGTAAAGCGGAAAGTGATTTTGAAGAGGAATTGTTTGCACAGTTAAGTGAACGTAATAACACATGTGCAGTATTTAATTTCTTGACAGAGCAGCAGAAAAAGGAATTTGTAGAGAAGATTGTGGGAGTATATAGAAAGTTTCATTTTAGTGAACATGATTATGAAATCTATAATGCCACCAAAAATAACATGTCTGAGAAAGAAGCTAAAGAAAACTCGAACAAATTCTTGGGTGCATTAAAAATTGAGGTGGAGAGAATTATCTCACTTATCGACAAAGACTTCACGAACGAATTACTGGAAATTTGTGAAGAGACAAATGAGATATTGAGAGATAAATTCTTTGAATACTTTGATGAGGAGAACATCTCGGAAGATGGTTTATATTACAAAGAGATTTCCCTAGAAGAAACAGAAGAAGACAATCGATTCATTGAGGCAATGTTTACATCTAATAACTTGCAGGCGGGAGAGCGTTTATCATTGGAGGTGTTGTGTGGACAGATTTTTATTTATACACCAATGAACACGGCAGTACGAGATATTATTGCTAATGATAAGAATGCCTCTCAGGTGTTTATTGATGAACATGGCGAATATACTTTTGGAATATTAGATACAAGAGGATTGTATCATACGGGGGTAGTTAATGATGATAATGCAGATTATCTGAACGAACTCATTTACCAAGGAGATACGGATGCAGTAGCAATGGTAGTGCCGCTTCAAGGTGATACAAATGAAAAAAAGATTTATGAACTGTATCGTAAGCTGTTAGAAGCGTACAAGAAACAAACGCCTTTATTTATGGTTAATAATAAGGTAGATTTGTATATTGATGCATTAAGAAAAGATGATTTTATTGACGATCCGTTTTCAGTGTCGATGGATGTGGCGAATGAGATGTCAGCTGATGAAATTATTGAGCAAGTCAATAAGAGAGTGAATGAACTTCAAGGTGAATTGCAGGAAGCTCAGAATAAAGCGAGACGTAATTTAGAGATCGTGGCATTACCATGTTACTTAAAACGTGATGAAGGAATGAAGCACGAAGAAGTTGTCAAAATGTACAACATTGTTAATGTTGTAAAGAGTATTTTATTACAGACAGCAGAGTTCCTTGTAAAGACATCTGTTAAAATTCCAATTACCCTTGTTGGAGAAGAAGACGTAGATGTTGAAATAAATCGAGAAGAGTTATTAAAGAGTGTTAGAGCTCATATTCTTGAGGGTGAAACCGACAAAAAGGTGTTTGAGCCGGGAAGTAAAAATATAGGAGACAACATGGGAATCTGTCCACATGGTAACAGCTATAATGCTCTTAAGAGAAGACTTAGATATGGAGATGGATATAGTTGTAAAATTGACGAAAATTATTACTTTAATTGTAAGTCATTCACTATTGACTTCACAGGAAATTTGCGTAATTTCATCTCAGAAAACTTTATTAATCAGACCGTTCATATGACAATGAAATTAGTGAATGGAAGATTCCCTGGGCAGAAGGAAAGTGAGTTGTTTTGGAAGCAGGTTGCCAGAAATGTTGATGCTAAAAAATTTGTCAGCATTCTTCTCTATGACAAAGCAATGAGAGATGCAGAATTAACAGGTTTTGGATTTGGCACATATTTCCGTGGGTTCTTGAAGAACAGCATGCCTTATTTTTATAAGGGTATGATTGATGAAAATCAGTATGTAGATGCCTTGGAAGAAGTATTGAAGGATGCTGTAAAAAAGACGATTGCGTTGAATGTAATTTACAAATAGGTTGAGCGAAGTACAGAGCTACCCGCTTTGGAAAAGGCTGTGCTAACCATTTGAGAATATTTCTAATTTTCTATGGAAGCATAGTGCACCGTAGTTAAGGAGGAAATATGAGCAAATACAGAACTATAAGTTGTGGAATTGACCACAGAAGATTATTTGAAACTGATTCGAAAAGTGGTGTAATTGAAATTAAGTGTATGAAATGCAAAAATATTGTTCGTATTAATTTGGAAAATGATGAACAGTATTTTCCACAAATTAATATGAAAATTGCAACGAGCAAGTAGCGTAATAAGAAACTATTAACGACTAAGGCCGGGTAATTCATTTGCAGTATGTGAATGAACTACCTGGCTTTTTGCATTTATACTACAGAGAGAGTTTGTGAATCCATGAGATATCAATTAACCTTATGTAGGGAAAGAAGGTTAATTTGAATTACAACACTGAATTGAGTGGAAAAAGAATAGCAGAACTTCGTAAGAAGGAAGGACTGAGTCAGGCGAATTTATCAGAGAAGATTGGCTTGCATTTGAAGACAATAAGTAAAGCAGAAAGAGGTGTGAATGGATTGTCAGTAGATAATCTGATAGCACTTGCTGAATATTTTAGAGTTTCTTTGGAATATTTAGTGGGTATTGAGGAAAAAGAGCAGGAATCAGATTATGTAGTATCCTTGTACAATGGATGCCCCGATGATAAAAAGCCATTATTGATAGAAGTAATGAAAGCATTTCAAAAGTAAATATAGGGAGCCAATTTTGTCCCAAAAGGGAGCGTGCAAGTGCATTTTTTGAAGGGCTGTTTCGGTATAGAATCTAACTATGGTTGGTGACTGACCGAACAGCTTCTTTTATGTTTATGGAACAGAAGGTTGTCAAGTGTACGACGGTACACTAATTACAAACGAAACAATGATGTGCTCAGGAAATGCACAGATACAAGCGCTTGTATCACTAAATTTCAATTAGGAAAGGTGATACAAAAATGAAGAACTATAACAATTTCATGAAACATGAAAATGGTAACTTGGCAGTAGGATTCATCAAATCCAGAAAAGCAGAGCATAAGGTGATGGATTTCTGTGAGAGGTTGATTGCAGCCGGAGACGAGGAGGGCTGTGAAATCTTATGCGTGGATGTGGATAGAGGCGGTAGCAGAGATGTTGACAGACCTCAGCTTGATGATATTTATAGGGCGATGGAAATGTCTATTATCAATCATCTTTTTATTAGAAACTTTGATGACATTTCAGAAGACATGGAAGATCTGGTTTCGTTCATGCAGTTTGCGAATGACAATAAGGTGCAGATCCATGTTGTGAGTGTAGAAGCTGATAAAGAAATGCAAGAAGCATCCGAGCCTTGGGACGGAGGTGCAGGATGTTGAATGGCTTTCATAATGGCGAGGTAGAGAATCTTCTCTACCTGCCGGAATATAAAATGTACCTTGCCATAGATTACGATGGTGTGAATGTTTATGACCAGTATGAAAATTTCTATGGTAATTATCCTACGGAGGAAGAGGCAATAGAGGCTCTTGCTAGAGCAAAGAGAGAAGGTGGCTATTGATGAAATACGAAGGATATATGGTAGGACCAGCACTTAGGAAGCTTCGTACTGATAGGGGACTAAGTATTTTACAAGCCAGCAACTTGACCGGTTTGAGTACATCGAGCCTGAATCAGATTGAGCAGGGTGGACGTAACTTGAGTATGAAATCATTGTTCCTTTTCATGAATGCTTATGAGGTTGATGCCAACACTGTGCTTGATATTAAAGCATCATCTAATAAGGAAGATTCTATTGACTCAAGATTGGATTTGTTGCCGGATAAACAAAAAGCATATTTCAGGGAGACCTTCCTGTATATGTTGGATAATGCAGCAACGATGATAGCATAGGAGGGCAAAACTATGGCGAAGAAAATAGAACCCAGATATGAGTGCATTGCCTATTTATCTGTTGAAGCTGATTTGAATGTGGTGGACAGATTGGAAGATAAGCAGCTCAAATATATAAAAGAATATGCAAAGGCTCATAACATTAAAGTTGTAGGTGTCATGAGAAGACATGGCTTTTGTATGAATGATGTGTTTAGAAACTTTAAACAGATTGCCTTATTAATAGGAAAGAAAAGAGTTCAAGGCGTGATTGTAGCCGGAATGAAATATGTGAGTTCTGATATAGAAGATGCATATAGCAAAATAGGAATGGTCAAGGCTGTAGGCGGTCAGTTTATTACGGTGGACGAAGGTAATCTTGGAATGAATATTGTGATGGAGGAAAAGTGATGGAAAAGAGAAAGAACTATGGAAAATATAAGCGTGGTGATGTTGTGTATGCTGACTTTGGGAATAAGCCTGCGGGTGTACAGGGTGGAATTAGACCTTGTGTGATTGTGAGCTGTGATGCAAGCAACCATGAAGGTGCCCCTATGGTTACAGTTTGTCCTTTGAGCAGTAAATTGAAGGATATTCCGGTACATGTGCAGATAAAACCCAATGATGTGAGAGGATACAGGTTGAAAGCAATTTCTGATTTTCTTCCGGAGGATATACAGACAGTGTCTAAGATGGCGATAAGAGGGAAAACAGGATATATTCCGGTAGAAGCGGAAGTTATGGAACAGATTGACAGGGCACTGATTAGACAGCTTAATCTTATTCGTGCTGCAAGAAATATGGTAATGGAGGAATTAAGCGATGGATCAGAGAACTAAGAACACCAATAACAAGAGATTTGTCAGATATTCCGAAGGTGCCGAGATGTATTCAATGAGCGTGTCTAAGTTTATGCAGCTGGCAAAGGATGCTAAGGCTTGTTATAAGGTAAATCAGCTTGTTTTAGTCAATTTGGATATCATTGATGAGTATTTGGAGACTTTTCATATTGTAGAGGAAGATTTCTACAAATAGATTTGAAGAAAAACGGAGAAACCTGCATGAAAATACTTGACTTTTGGTAATACCAAAAGTATAATAAGGGTAAGAAGTGAGGAGGTGCAGCATGGCAAAGATGGGTCGCCCCAAGGTTGAGAAACCGATAGACCATATTGTTACGGTCAAGTTTAGAGAGGAAGAATACCAGGCTTTACTAGAGTATGCACAGTCTCGCAACTTATCCATATCGCATATCATACGATTGGGTGTTGAGATGCAAATCAAGAATACCCAAAAGTAGTGCAGGCTCTTTTCTCCGGAAAGGAGGAAAAGATGGCTTGTAGAAAAGATGGCAAAGGAAGAGTTTTAAGAAAGGGTGAGAACTACAGGAAAACTGATGGCAGGTATTCATATGTGTACCATGATGCTTTAGGTAAGAAACGAACAATATATGCAAAGTCACTGACAACTCTTCGTCAGAAAGAGGAAACGCTGGTCAAGGATCAGTTGGACGGAATTAACTTCTATATTGCCGGTAAGGCTGATGTGAATTTTCTGTTTGACAGATACATTGCTACAAAATCAGAGTTGAGGAGCACTACCTATAGTAATTACACGTATATGTGGAATCATTTTATCCGAGACACATTAGGCAAGAGAAAGATTAAGGATGTCAAGTATTCAGAGATATTGTATTTCTATAATGATTTGGTTACGAATCAGGGAATGGCTATCAATACTTTGGAAACTATCAATACAATCCTTAGACCTACATTTCAACTTGCGGTGCGTGATGATATTATTAGGAAGAATCCGGTTGATGGAGCATATTGTGAAATTAAGAAGAGAAATGGTGGTAGTCGTAAAACACGAAGGGCATTGACCGTAGAACAGCAGAGAGCCTTCATGGACTATGTAGCAAAGAATCCGTTCTTTTATCATTGGTATCCGTTATTTGCATTCCTGCTTGGTACAGGATGTCGAATTGGTGAAGCTATTGGTATTCGATGGGACGATGTTGATTTAGAAAAGCGTGTGATTAACATCAATCATAGTCTTACCTATTATAAGAGGGCAGATGATTCATACAGAAGTGAGCTTCGAGTTTCCTTACCTAAGACAGAGGCGGGTATTAGATTGATACCAATGATGCAGCCGGTATATGAAGTTTTAAAAGATGAATATGACAGGCAGAAAGAAGAAGGGTTTTGTGTTGAGACTATAGATGGGATGACCAACTTTATTTTCACAAATCGCTTTGGAAGTCCTCACAATCCGGCAGCAATTAACCGTGCTATCAAAAGAATTGTAGATGCCCACAATGCAGAGGAAGAAGTGGCGGCAAAAAAAGAGAAAAGAGAACCGGTAATTATTCCCAAATTCTCATGTCACATTTTTAGACACACGTTTGCTTCGAGATTCTGCGAAAATGAAACAAACATTAAAGTAATTCAAGAGGTTATGGGTCACGCCGATGTATCTACTACGATGAATATTTACGCAGAGGTAAATGACGAAGTAACCAAAACAGCAATCGAAAATTTAGCAAAGAACATGGATGTATTTTAGAAAAGAGTCCTCTTGAGGTTTTCTTTTCAATATGGTATAATCCGAAAGTATTATTGTGTCAGACACAACAATACATCATGTATCTCGTTGACTACTTTTCAAGTGGGAAGACTACTTTTTGACTACTTTTTGGCAATAAATTAGCAAAGAGTATGAAAGAGTGTAAAAGGCTCAAATGCCCGAAAAATAAGGGTTTGCAAGGATTTGCAAGAGTAAGAAAAAGAGCCAAAGCTCTTCCCGACGATGAAGTCCATCGACAAGTAAAACCCAGTGTTTATGCGGGTTTGCAGACATTCATTGCAAACAAATGACATCAAAAAGACATCAAATTCGCAACCTTAGTTACAACTTCTTGCATTAATTTGCAAGGAAAATCAACAAAGGAAAGAATTTCAAACACATATTAAGACACTTTCTAGTAAGGAAGTGTCTTTTTTTGTCTCTTGCTCCTAGAAAAAACAAAAAAGGAGGATTTCGATGTCAATGCGAACAAGAGCAGGGAAGAAAATATCCCTGACGAATTATGAAGAATTACTGGCTGTGCCGACAATCGAAGGCGCAAGTGATATTCCGCTGGATCAGCTACATGAATTTAAGGGACATCCCTTTCATGTAGTGGATGATGAAGCAATGGATGAACTGGTGGAATCAATTAAAGCAAAAGGTGTATTGTCTCCGGCAATCGCGAGAAAACGACTGGATGGAGGATTTGAACTAATCTCCGGTCATCGGAGGACACATGCCGCAAGACGGGCAGGACTTGATAAGATCCCGGTCTTTGTAAAAGATTATTCAGACGATGAGGCGGTATGCATTATGGTGGATTCAAATATCCAAAGGACTGGAACGAGTTTCGGGATGGTAAGCTGATCTGGAGAGATATGATCCGGCGGGATCTGGATGCGTGTATCCTGCAGTCCGATGATATGGAAGAATTTCTTGATATGTTAAAAGAGATGGGATACGAGATCAAACATTGTACATACAAGTACGGCACAACAGGCTATAATGGAAATACCGATGAGTTTTGCAACATTTTTTATTCCAACGAGCATACCATCACCATCCTATCTCATAAGCGGTCTTTTGTGCTTCATTTGTGTAAATTTCAAATATTTTTCCGCTATTCATTTTTATAACTGTGTTTGCCATTCCCGCAATATTCAAATTGTGCGTTACCATTACGATCGTAAAACCATATTCCTTTTGAAGTTTACATATATAATCAAGAACCTGTCGTCCTGTTTGTTCGTCTAATGCTCCTGTCGGTTCGTCAAGAAATAATACTCTCGGTCTTTTTGCCAAAGCTCTTGCAATAGATACTCTTTGTTGTTCGCCACCCGAAAGTTCGCTGGGATATTTATGTAGTTTTTCTCCGAGTCCAACCGCTTCAATGACGGTTTTATAATCTTTATTATTTGCTAAATCAGCACCCATTGCTCAGTATATCAAAGACAACGGGGCTATGCATGCAGAGGATGTGATTCCGTTATTTCTGCCGATTATGAAGTCATTGGGGCTTTTACACAAACAAGGAATGATTCATCGTGATATCAGTCCCGATAATTTTATCATTGATTTTCAGAATCATTTATGGCTGATCGATTTTGGGGCAGCCGGGGTATCTAGCAACAGACGGCAGCAGATGAAAGAGACAGCTTCTGATCAGACCGTGATCGTAAAAGCCGGATACACTCCCTTAGAACAATATCGCAAGGATGGAAAGATCGGAAGTCATACCGATGTATACAGCATTTACCGGTCATACACTGCCAGATGCTATCACAAGGATACAAAAGAACGATATTACGCCGATTACAACCATACCGGAATGGCAATGGAAAGCCTTAAGTAAAGGGCTGTCTGTGAATTTGCAGGATCGTTACCTCAATATGGGGGAATTGATCGATGGACTTACTGTTGCACCAGTAGCAAATATCCCGGTTACTGTATATCCTGATCAGATTACGGATTATACCCGACAGATCTTAGAACATAATACTGGCGAAGAAGTGATAATGAATTATTTTGATCAAGAGTCCAGACAGAGTGGGAGACATCGCATAATACTATTGATTATTCTGGTGTTTCTGGTTGGAATAAGTGTTAGTATGGTGTATTATATAAGACACAACAGTTACAATGGTTCGTCCAGACAGCAGACAGAACAGCCGTACACCTCAGATATTTATACAGAAGCGGTGTTTAAGGATGTGTCAACACAGGATAAATCTATCCGGAACGAGGAGGCACATATTACAACAGAGGCTGCAACGGAAACGGTGACCACACAGGTGCCGCCCACACAGATACAATCCACTACAACAGAATCATCCACGAAGAAAGAATATCAGATCAAAGAATCTTCGGATTATGATGAATTTCAATTAGGGGACTAAAAGATATAGAATACAGGAAACGCAGAGTTTAAGGTTTTCCGACTACAGAGGGGGTTTACATGTTCAATAACAAAGATACTGTATTTTGGAATGGTGTATGTGTAATGATCGTGTTATTATCCGGAATATTAAGACTGGTGTACTATTCTTATTCCGGTATCTCATTAACCGGTATCACATGCATATTATACATTACTGCTATTTTTATATGGATTTATCAAATGAAACGCCGCCTGATCAAGCCTCAGGAGCAGAAATATTTGATTCAGATCGGGCGTATGTTATGTTTTCTTATATTGCTGCGAACCGTAAAATTTGCATTTTTACCTTCTTCTGTTTGGACAAGATATGCGTGGTATCTTTATTATATTCCATTTATTTATATCATACTTTTTTTGCTATCAGCCGTATTACAGATTGGAAAGAACACCGGTAGATCACAAAGCATTAACGGGTTATATGCGATAGCAGCGCTATTGTCTGCAGCAGTACTCACAAACGATCTGCATCAGACAGCTTTTCGATTTCCGGTTCCGGTATCCGATTGGCAGGACGCGGATGGGTATACCTATGGAATTCTATATTATCTGATCATCGCCTGGATTACTGTATTGTCAATTGTTATTCTGGGAATCACCCTGCACAGGTGTTCTTCTTCGGACAACCGGAAGCAGATCTGGAAACCATTGCTTCCGCTTGGCATCGGTATTTGTTATATGCTGCTATATCGTTTTCATCCGGATTGTTATTTTGTATCCATGTACAAAATGGCAGAAATGATCATTATTATCTTTCCTGCATTTATGGAAGGTTTGATCCAGGCTCATTTATTTCCTGTAAATGATCATTATATGGAATTATGGAATGCATGCTCCTTAAATGGAGGAATATTGTCAGAGGATGGTGAAATGCTGTACACGGCAGGAAGTACCAGACATTTTACGGCAGCCGAAGTGCGCCATGCAGTGAATGATGAGGTACTGCTTCAGAACGGAAATATACTCTTACGAAGCTACCCGGTTCATGGCGGATATGGTTATTGGATGAAAGATATTTCACAAATTCAGGAAGTCAACAAAAAGTTGACGGAATTAGGAAATATATTAGAAGAAGAAAATGCCATGCTGGAAGGGGAAAACCGTCTGGCGCAGCAAAGAGAGCAGATCCGGCAGAAGACTGCGCTGTATGATACGATCATGAATCGTCTGCACACAGAATTATTATTGGTAAATTATTTATTAGATACCGTTCCGGATGAAGAAGATGCCTTTATCCATCAGATGCAGTATGCAGCTATTATCAATGCATACATTAAGAGATACTCCAACATGCTTCTGCTGATAGAAGAACATACCATATTGGATAGTACCGAGTTATCGCTTGCCATACAGGAAACCGCCTCTTATCTTACACTTTATGGAATACAGATTTATTATGAAACAGATGGAACAATGCAATTATCCGGAGAAAAAATATTAACGTCATACGCTGTTTTAGAATATGTGATTGAAGAAGCGATCCATACATGTCATGCGATGTTTCTCACACTGTCATTTCATAAAGATATGCAGATGTATATTGAAATGGATTGCGTTCCATCCGTAACGGATTTCAGCCGCTGGAAAAATGCCATTGAACAATACAAAGGAATGCTTACCGTATGCACGGAAGAACAGACTTTATATTTACGACTGGTACTTCCCGGGGAGGAGGGGATAACGGATGTATTATGAGATACTTTCTGACATGGAGCAATGCCTGCTCTGTATTGTAATCATGTTTTTGGCTTTTGTCACACTGCACCGGATGCTGCAGACCATATGGTTTCATATGCCGGTGAAGTATATTCTTTTTTCCGGTTGTGTATTCGGTATCAGCCTGATATATTTTGAGGGGGCATGCGTTGTCATAGAACACATATCGGATCCGGTGAAGGAAGGGTGGATGGCCAGGTATTTATGAATACACCTGTCCCATTACAGGTATTATTCATCGTCATACTATTGGGAACTGACATTATCTTTAAACGAATTATACGACGCACCCGGCAACATCAGTTATCCTACGATTGCGTGAAAGAGTTTATGGATGCGTTACCGGAGGGAATTCTCTTTACATATGGAAACGGTACACCAATTCTGGTCAATGAGACAATGCAAAGACTAAATGAAGCATTAACCGGAAATGGAATTATGAACGGAAATCAATTCTGGAATATTGTATCGCAACACCCGGGCAGAAAAGAAGATAAGCGGCCAGACAAAGAAAATATCTTTGTGGTGGAGGCAATGGATCGCATCTGGGATATCCAACAGCAGCGTATATATGTCGCCCAACAACCAATTACAGAGATCATCGCAACGGATGTAACCGGCCTTTATAATCTGCACCTTGAATTGAATCGACGTAATGCCGTGCTTGCAGATATCAACAAGCGGTTACAGCATTTTAATCAGAATGTGACGGCCGTAACAAGAGAACAGGAAATCCTCGCTGCCAAGATACGCGTACATAATAATCTCGGCAAAACATTACTGGCATTTCGTGCCTATCTTGCAACCCCGCCATTGCAACGCAATCGACAGGAATTACTTGAAATCTGGCAGGAAACTTTTCACATATTAGAAAAAGACGTCGAAAATCATCATACAATCGATATGAAAGACATATATGAAACAGCACATCTTTTAGGAGTGAAGATATTACTTAACGGACATCTGCCTGACCGCACAGACATCCTTAGTCTTATAATTACGGCAACGAAAGAATGTCTTACCAATACCGTAAAACATGCAAAGGGGACGGTTTTATATTTAGATATACAAACGGTCACGCAACACGGAATACCTTATTATCAGATACAGTTTCAAAATAACGGAACACCACCATTAACAAATGATATCACGGAGCATGGCGGTCTTCGTAATCTGAGAAGGCTCATAGAAGCAGAAGGGGGAACCATGCTGGTTACAGGGAAACCACGTTTCCAACTTACTATTTTATTACGACAGAACAAGGAGAAGATGGATGAAAACAAAAGTAATGATTGTTGATGATCAATTCATAGCCAGAAAATTATTCGAGTTATATCTGATAGAAAGTGAACAATATGAAGTAAGCTGCCTTGTTGAATCGGCATCTGACGCTGCCGGATACCTACAACAATATCCATCAGATATGATCTTAATGGATATTTTAATGAATGATGCTTCCAACGGGATTAACGAGGCGGCTTCAATAAAAAAGAACAATCCTTCCGTTAAGATTATTGCAATTACATCAATGCCTGAGGAATCCTGGTTGAAACGTGCCAAAAAGGCCGGAATCGACAGCTTCTGGTACAAAGAAAGTTCAAAAGAAACAATCTTGCATGTGATGGATCGTACAATGGCCGGTGAATCCGTTTATCCGGATCATCCACCTGTGGTTGCATTAGGGCATACCAATAGTACCGACTTTACAGAACGGGAACTGGAAGTGCTCCGGGTAATGACAAAAGGAGCTTCTAATCAGGAGATTGCACAGGAATTATGTATTGCAGAGAACACGGTTAAGCAGCATATCCGGCATATGATGGAGAAATCCGGTTGTAAAAGCCGGACCGAACTTGCTATTGAGGCGAGAATCAGTGGTGTAGTCATTCCGTTGGAATAAAACATGCGGTCACAACATAAGAATATTCTAGAAAATATGGGAGGTACGGTAACGATATAACACTTTCGTGTCATGTGTCATTCTTCTTTTTACGGTATAATTAACAGACAATCATAATAAAGAGTCCAGCGGTGTGATGTCAAGTGAGAAATGAATAATAAATCAAATATCTTTCATATATTTCACGAAGACAAAAAACACCCACCTAAGCCCTGTCGACCATGTTTTTTGAAAATGAGCAGGGCGTAGCTCATCAGCAAGTAGAAGTTATTCTACTTTGCTGGACGATATAGGCGATTATCTTTGAGCAGTACAAAGACCAACCGCACAAATTTACGGGCAGTTAATGCGAGTGCACGTTTGTGTTGATATCTGTTTACCTCTTTGTATTTAAGGTGGTAGAAGTCGCTGTATTCCTTGTCGCATCTTACAAGCGAGAAAGCTGCTTCGCACAGATAATACTTTAAAAAGCGGTTACCGGAATTTATAAGCCTTGTTGTTTGGGCTTCAAAACCTCCGGACTGATGTTGTTTCCATGCAAGACCTGCATACTTAGCAAGCTGAGCATGGTTTCCGAAACGATTGATATCACCGATTTCAGCCATGATACCGGCTGAGAATACAGGACCAATACCTGGAATGGATATCAATACATTTGGTAAGAGTTCCATTTGAGCAGCGATTGCTTTATCGAACTCTTTGATTTGAGATTCCAATGCCTTCATTGAGGTTATGGATATAGAAAGCACCTGATTAACGGAGTCATTTACCGTCTTAGGCAAACGGTAAGAGCTTCTGGCAGCTTTCTGAATGGCTTTGGCTACTGAATCAGGATTAGGAAAGCGGTTCTTTCCTTTTTCCATAATGAAATCAGTAAGCTCTTGTAAGTCCATATTGGCTAATGCTTCTGCGGATTCAAACTCTTCGTAGACAGCAAGTGCCGTAGTGCTGAAAGTATCTGAAAATACTTTTTCCTGCGTCATCGTGGAATACTTCTTGAAAAGTACATTCATAAAACGTTGTTTTTCTTTGATAAGGTTGCAAACAGCGTAGTAGCGTGCTCGTGTGAGGTTTTGGAGAGCTTTGTAACGATAGTCTCCGATGTATACCTCTTTGTTGATTCTACCGAAACGCAGGCAGTCAGCAATGACAAAAGAGTCCACGTAATCATTTTTAGGCAGGTCATTATAAGATTCCTTGAACTTATTTACCTGCTTAGGATTGAGGACATGAATCTTTCTGTTAAATGGTGCCAGAGTGGCATCTTCCCTTAGAAAGTACACGAGATTGTCTCCATAAACAGAGGTTGCTTCGAGACCAATCAGAACAGTGTCAAGGGAACGAGAAGTCATGGCAGAAAGAATCCTTTTCACAAGCTGAGTGGAACCATCATGTGAGTTTTTTAATTCAAAGTTGCTGTGCTTATCTCCGTTTGGAAGCATAAGATAAACGACATTGGATTTGCTACTTACATCAATTCCGACGTAAAGCGGGTTCATGAAAATCACCTTCTTTCGTAATAAGATTTGAGTGTTCAATCGGCTTGGTAAAACCCATGATCATGGAGCATCGACACCCTCGCATATAAGAATCCAGCTTAAGACGGATAGATGCGAAACCACACTGCTGGATGGTAGTCCATGTTCTTAAGCAAACAGCCAGCCGGTTTGAAGCTAACTTCCATGTCAGGGGAACAGACTCTACAATGAAGCAACCATGACTGGTTCAACAGGAGGGAACAGAACTATTACCTGATTGACACTGGGACAATTATATCATGGGCTTTACTAAGCCTATTGAACAAATATTTATTGAGTTTTCAAGGTACATTTATGTATCTAAAAGATATTATACGAGAGGAGAGATGATTATGAGAATGCATCAATTTTTAAAACCATTTACTCTGTGTCTGCTGATATGCGGTCTGTTTCTATTTCCGATAACAGCAAAAGCTGCTGACAGTGAGATCAGCATTAATGCAAATGTAACAGAAACCATTACCTATGAAGATACGATTACACAATATGATGACTGGACTATTATATTTAAGAACACAACCAGTGGCAATGTCAAAATATCAGATCTCACAATTAAAAGTTATGATAAGAGCGGTCCCTCAAGTAGCGGAAAACTCAAATTACAAGCTTATATGACCAACGGATGGAAGGAATATTATACCGCATATTCCCCAATAATTGCTCCCGGTGCAACCTGCAAATTCCGTGTTACTGCGACAGCCCAAACTTTTACGAACGTCAAGCTGCAGTATACCGCAGCCGTATACAAAACTTATAACATCAGCAATGATGAAAACAAACCAATTCCTATAGTATTTGACCAGGAAATAACCGGACCGGTCTATCAGCAAGGGTATTATAATCAATATTATTCCCTGACTCTGTCCGAAGCATCGACAGTAACGATTAACCTGACCGGCGAATGCAGTTATTATCTTCGCAATAGTATTGGCGAGTATCTTGGGCGTGCCAGTAATCGACTGAACACATCCGGCACGGAGACTTTTAAGCTTGCTGCCGGTACTTATAACATGCAACTTATAGGAGGGGGGCAGTCTGATATCGGTAAGGAGTATACGTTAAAAGTGTCTGCTGTGCCATATGATTTCGGCACCGTAAACGTCGACTGGAATATACAGGGACTTGTTGGTGCCTGCAATGTGCCGTTTACAGTAACACTTACCGGATCACCGGAAACTTATGTATATTCAGCCGGAAGCGAACTTCGTTCTTATGGTGATAAAACACCTACCGGATGGAGCGGTGTACTGAATAATTCATCAGCAGGTTATCATACATTACGAGTTGTCTTATATGCAGACGGTTACGGATTTAAGGAATACACGTATGAATATCATTCTGTACCGGAAGCTCCGATTCTGCTGGCATATTCGTTTAATGTAGGTACAACCAAAATGAATCTGAAAGGTCTAGGACAGATTCAGATGAAAAATGGCAACAAATGGGTAGATGTGAAAAATGTGAAAACAGTGAACGTAGAGGAACGTGTTGTAAGCGGATTAAAACCGGATACGAAATATACGTTCCGCCTGATCAATTGTATCGAAACGGAAGGAAAAGAACCTTTATATAGTGCACCTTCCAAAGAGATTAGTGTTATAACCGGTTCCAACAAAAAACCTGCTGTAAAATCAATCAAAGCATACGGATACAAAACAAAATATATTTCACGCAAATACCATAGCGGTTATTATGATACTTTAGGGATATGGCATCGCGGGTATTATACCGGTGGCTATTATACCACAAGCTACAAATTGAAGATCGTACTGAAAAAGAAGGCTCCCGGTTTGAAGACAAAATACCTGAGCGTAAACGGAACTATTTGTAAGCTCAAGGGGAAAAGCTGTACCTATAGCGATTATTACAGAGGAAAACGAACCAAGAAAAAGCTAAAAGTAAAAATAGCTACTGCTAAGAGTGATAAATACCGTGGAACAGGAGCCGCAGTTACTAAAACAATTACGCTCCGGTAATACGAATCATATTTGTTGCATATAAGAATATTTCTTTATATCTAAGGGATTTCTGAATTAATTTCAGAAATCCCTTCTCCTTTTGTTGCATTTTTTTCTTTTTTTCGGTATATTAAATATGTATGTGTATCGATATCTATCACAAGATATTGTGTTTTAATAATAATTATCATATAGGAGACACAAGAGATCGGTGCACCGACCGGAACTACAATTATTGTCCGGAATCTGTTCTATAATGTACCGGCGCGTAAGAAATTCCTGAAAACACCGATGACGGAAGGCGGATATTACCGCTGTCAGGGCGTTCAAGACCTGAAATTACATTCAAAAAGGATGACTTGCCAGAGGATAATTATTACGATGGATAAAGCTTATGCATCCTGTATCTCAAACAGATCCTCTACCGTCATATCAAGATATTTTGCCAGATGCAGGCAGGTATCAATATTCGGAATTACATTATTATGCTCAATATTAAAGATGCTCTTGCGGCACACGCCGAGTGCGACCGCAAGGTCATCCTGACTGAGATGTTTTTCTTTGCGTATTTCCGAGATATTGTTTGTTACCATATTGTGTCCTCCATACTGATCAAAAGTGGAAATCATTTCCGCAAAATAGTGCTGAGCCGGATAAGAAGAAAGATCGGACTCATACACTGTCTTTATTATATTCTTTATGTTGTCCAATAAACAGGACTATCAGCATACTACTTTTCCAAAAATCTTAAAACTGTTATTTTTCGTGATCTGTATTGGATCATATTTCTGATTCAGGGAGACAAGGAAGGTTCCCGTTCTGCTGCAATCCAGTTTTTTACAGTAGGCGTTGCCATCGAGATAGAAGATGCCGATCTCTCCTGATTCCAGTTCTTCCGTCTGCTGTACCCAAACGATCTGTCCGTTGATATAGCAGGGTTCCATACTGTCACCGTGGATTCGGATACCAAAATCTGCTTCCGGTGCGACTTCGTTTCCGACTTCGATCATTTCAAAGTTATCGCTGTCAAGAAATTCTCCGGTTCCGGCAGACGCAGGAAGATCAAACAGTCTGATTTCCCGGTAAGAGGGAAGGACGGAGGTATCTTCTTTGGCATAATCTCCGGATTTGATCAGCAGATCTATGTACTCTTTCGCTTTTTGAATGCCTTCTTCGTTTAATTCGCTGAACGGATTATCCGGCGTATATTCGCCGATGAATGCATCGTAAATATTTGTAATGCCGAGAATCTTGCAGAGTGCCAGAAACTGTGTGGCGTTCGGCTGGGTAACATTGCGTTCCCAGGAGCTGATCGCTGCATGATTCATAGAGTATCCAAACTGTTTCAGTTCTTTAATTACATCGGGTTGTGTCAACCCAAGTTCTTTTCGACGATCCTGTAATATCTTTCCAATCGAGTTCATTTTAATCTCCATTCCGCAGACGCTTTGCGTCGAAGGATCGCGAGCAAAATGTCAGATTTTGCTCTGCGATCAAGGCTACTTTGTGACGCCTGCGGCACAAATAGCCCGTGTGAAAATTACGGCATCAGCGGTAGTTTTCACACTATCGCCTCCGTAAGAGTGTTTTTGTCTGTTTTCTGTATATACTATATACAATCCCTCATGATAAATCAATGCAAAAATCATTTTTATGATGAAATGGGTAATATTTTACACTTGAAATAATGATAAAAATGATTTATACTGACAGCACAGAAAAACAGAACAAATGTTCTTTTTTGGATTGGAGAGATTGAGTATGGCAGACAGAACTAAAATGCATTTTTAAATTCCAGAATGTAAGAGTAAATTCCATATAGGTCGAAGTTACTCCTGCACACATATTTGCTGTATTGATTGCTGCTGTTATTTCTCTGTATAATGTACTTGCAGCTGATTGCCTGCCTGTGCAGATTGGAGATATTTATGAAGAAGAAAGGCAATCAGAAACATTTAACCTTTGAACAGCGAGTGGATATTGAGAAAGGACTTACCGAGAATAAAAGTTTCGCTGAAATTGGGCGGATTATCGGTAAAGATCCATCTACCATATCAAAAGAAGTACGGCTTCACGCACATACAAAAGAACGCCCTGATTCAGGATATACGAATCCACCATGCATTCATCGAAAGACTTGTAAGATTGTTTGTCTTTGTGACAAGCAGTGTGGCAGTCGATGTAAACTCTGTAAAAGGCCGGATTTTCGTTGCATTGATATTTGTCCAGCTTATGAGACAGCAGAATGTGAAAAGCTGAATAAACCACCTTACGTATGCAATGGCTGTGGTAAAAAGACCTATTGCCTTATGCCCAGAAAGTTTTATTCATCTAAATATGCGCATGATGAATACCGCAGCGTGCTCGTTGATTGCAGAGTCGGCATCAATCAGACTCCGGAAAGCATTCAGGCTATGAATGATCTGCTGGTTCCGTTAATCAAGGATAAGCATCAATCTATAGGACATATCTACGCTACACATGCAGATGAATTAGGATGTTCAAGAAGAACTCTTTACTCTTACATTGATGCATGCGTATTTGATGTGCGAAATGGTGATCTGAGACGTGCTGTACGTTATAAAAAGCGTAAAAAGCCAACGCAGACCAGTGCAAAGGATCGATCTTACCGTATTGGTCATAACTATGAGGATTTTCAAAAGTATATGAAGGAACATCCTGATACAAATGTTGTAGAAATGGATTGCGTGGAAGGTAAGAAAGGAGAAAGTCGAGCCATTTTAACCTTTACATTCCGCAACTGTAAACTTATGCTCCTGTTCCTATTGGAATGTCAGGACCAGGAATGTGTGTTAGAGGTCTTTGTATGGCTTGAAACAGTGTTGGGACAGGAAGCATTCAAAAGGCTTTTTCCGGTGATCCTCACGGACGGAGGTCCGGAATTCTCCGCCCGCGAAGAGATGGAGGAATTCTGTGACGGAAGCAAAAGTACTACTGTCTTTTACTGCGATCCATACAGCTTTTGGCAAAAAGGAGCCTGCGAGAAGAACCACGAGTATATCCGCTACATCCGTCCGAAAGGAAGTTCATTCGCTGATTTAGATGACGATAAAGTCAGGCTTATGATGAACCACATAAACAACGAAAAAAGAGACAGCCTCAATGGGCACAGCCCATATGAACTCTCTCTTTTACTCTTGGACAATAAACTGCATAAAGCATTAGGATTAAAGGCAATCGCACCTGATGATGTTATGCTTAGTCCAAAACTTATAAAATAAAATAGTATAAGCACAGGCAGATTTCACTGCACCAGAATTTAGTCTTACACATAAGGCATGTGGAATTTAGTCCTGCACACTATTTTCAGATGCCCATTTAGCATGCGCAAAAACATAACTCATGGGTGCTTACAGGTTCATTATAAGGCAAAAATATGGAATTGTTAAGGTGCAAAATGGAATTTAATCCCGCAAATTTACTGGTTTATTTAATAACTGGAATTTAGTTTTTCATTTAAGTACTCTGACAAAAAAGCAGGAAAATCCGGAGCAGTAGAAGAAGCAACTGCAAACGACAACAACGGATTCTTCAAAGACAATGCGAAGATTGACTTCTCCAACGTAAAGGTTGAGCCTTTATTTGAAGAAGAGGTTGATTTCGATACATTCAGCAAATCTGATTTCCGTGCCGTAAAGGTTAAAGAGTGTGTAGCAGTTCCGAAGAGCAAGAAGCTCCTTCAATTCACACTGGATGACGGAACAGGTACAGACCGCACGATCTTAAGCGGAATCCACTCTTACTATGAGCCGGAAGAATTAGTTGGTAAGACACTGATCGCAATCACCAACCTTCCGCCAAGAAAGATGATGGGAATCGAGTCTTGCGGTATGCTGCTTTCAGCAGTGAATAACCTGAAGGATTCAGAGGATGAAGAACTGCATCTTCTGATGGTTGATAACCATATTCCGGCAGGTGCTAAGCTGTACTAATCCAGAAAAAAGAGTTCGGTTTGGTAGTCATAGACGTCCAATCAGGAAAAGTGGTTCCACGGATTGACATGGAGCTACATGAAACGGCTTGGAGCTGTATAAGTTTAAATGGTGACGTACGGATTATAAGAGAATAGAATAAGGGGTTCTATGGATTCCTGACTGTTTATCTTATATGTCTAAAGAACAAAATATCGATTATTTTTGAGGAGCATTTTTCGAAAATATAGTGTTAAACAAGGACACATCACTTTTGGTAGAAATACCATTTGGATGTGTCCTTTTTGTTTTTTAAGATATAACATCCTTTCACGTACCTGCCAAATAAAATGAGTATCTGGTAATATACAGATTTCTGGAAACAAGGAGGAAGCCATGAAAAAACGAAAAACACCTGACTTGGAAAAATATCTGGAAGGAAAGAAACGCAGATTTGTAAATTACACACAAGGAGCAAAGATTTATAAGATGTCCTACTGGCCTTTTGTCAGACTGGCGAAAAAAGCAGAAGCCAATTATCCGATTCGAAAGACAGCCATTGTGGATCTGAATATTCTGGATGATTTTTTAGAAGGCAATCCTGAGGTTGTATCAGAATTAAAGAAGAAAGGAGGAAGCGTTATGGGAAATAACCGAAGCAAGGTTCCGGATTTGGAAAAGCTTGTCAAAGGAGGACGCAAGAAATTTGTCCGTTATGAGGAAGGGGCAATGCTTTATTCCATGGGAGTCCATACATTTCAACAGTTAGCAAAAGATGCCAGAGCAGTATACCATGTCAAAAGAATCGTGTTAGTTAATTTGGATCTTATTGATGAATATCTGGAAGCATTCCGTGATGAAGAATTTTGATGAAAGAATACAGGAGCTTCTTGTATAATACAAATATAAGGAATTCCGAGAAAGAAGGTTGAGAAAA
>OLOS01000181.1_pt1 | contig 73430 bp, 51 predicted proteins | sample 1672631 | NCBI WGS metagenome assembly OLOS01 (sample SAMEA3136707, study PRJEB25190) | human gut metagenome | biome: human gut; feature: human-associated habitat; material: faeces | place: Austria | collected 2013
AATATATTGAAAAAATCCTTGATTTTCAAGGAAAAAAGACTTGACTAAATAGGGAGAGGATACTTATGGAGCACCTGCGCTGTGTGGTGGAGCGAATTACATATCAAAATGCAGAGAACGGCTACACGGTGCTGAAGTGCGCCGTGAAGCACTACAATGACCTGGTGACGGTTGTGGGAATCATGCCGGATACGCATGTGGGGTCGGTGCTGGCACTGGAGGGCTTCTGGAAAATGGATGCCAAGTACGGCAGGCAGTTTTCGGTGGAGAAGTTTGAGGAGACGCTTCCGGCGACGGTCTATGGCATTGAAAAATATCTCGGTTCCGGGCTGATCAAAGGGGTCGGGCCTAAGTTTGCCAGGCGGATCGTGGAGAAGTTCGGGAAGGATACGCTGGATGTGATTGAGGAGCATCCGGATTCGCTGATTGAAGTGGAAGGGATCGGAAAGGTTCGCGTGGAGCGCATTAAGAACAGCTGGCAGGAGCAGAAGGAGATCAAGAATATCATGCTGTTTCTCCAGAGCCATGAGGTCAGTACTTCCCATGCCACGAAGATTTTCAAGACGTATGGCAGTGAGAGTATTCAGATCGTTAAGGAGAATCCCTACCGTCTGGCAGATGATATCTGGGGGATCGGATTTAAGACCGCGGATTCTATTGCGGATAAGATGGGGATCGGGAAGGGAAAATTTATCCGGCTGCGAAGCGGGATTCTTTATACATTGAATAAACTGGCGGAGAACGGCCATTGCTATGCCATCCGGGAGCAGCTGATCGAAACGGCTATGGAGCTTCTGGGGGTGGAGGATCCGGAGCTGGAGATCACACTGGATGAGATGATCCGTACCGGGGATGTGATCAAAGAGGAGGAGGCGATTTATCTGCCGCCTTTTTATTTCTCGGAAACCGGGTGCGCGAAGCGCATGATCCGTCTCCTGGAGACAGGAAGGAAGGTCAGGGTGGATCCGGATGAGATTCTGCAGAAAGTGATCGGCCGGTCGGAGATTTCCTATGATGAGATTCAGCTGGAAGCGGTCCGGACGGCGGTTTCTTCCAAAGTGATGGTGCTGACCGGCGGTCCCGGAACCGGGAAGACTACGACAACGATGGGTATCATATCCGCATATCAAATGGCGGGATGCCGGATCCTGCTGGCGGCACCTACGGGAAGGGCGGCAAAGCGGATGTCGGAGGCCACCGGGATGGAGGCAAAGACGATCCACCGGCTGCTGGAGTTCAAGCCCCCGGAGGGGTATCAGAAGAATGAGGAGAAGCCGCTGGAAGGGGATGTGCTGATCCTGGATGAATGTTCTATGGTGGATGTGATGCTCATGTACAACCTGCTAAAGGCGATGCCGGAGCACATGTCCCTGATCCTGGTGGGAGATACGGATCAGCTGCCCAGTGTGGGCGCGGGAAATGTACTGAAGGATATCATTGATTCCGGGCGGATCCCGGTGGTGCGTCTGACCAGGATCTTCCGGCAGGCACAGGGAAGCCGGATCATTATGAATGCGCATCGGATCAACAGGGGGGAAGCCATTGACATGCGCGGCGGGAAAGATGCGGATTTCTTTTTTGCCGGGAAGGAGAGCAATGAAGAGGTAGTGGAAACTCTGGTAAGATATTGTACGCAGAATCTTCCACGGTATTATCATGTGGATGCCTTCCGGGATATCCAGGTGCTGACTCCCATGCAGAGGGGGATCTGCGGTGCGGCGAATTTGAATCAGGTGCTGCAGGAAGCGATGAATCCGTCAAAGATTTTCCTTCGTCGGGGAGGCACCCAGTACCGGCTCCATGATAAGGTGATGCAGATCCGGAATGATTATGATAAGGAAGTGTTTAACGGAGATATTGGTACCGTTTCAAAGGTAGATATGGAGGAACGGGAGCTGACCGTGGATTTTGACGGCAGGGATGTGGTGTACGATGTGACGGAGCTTGATGAGCTGGTGCTGGCTTATGCGGTTACGATCCACAAGGCTCAGGGAAGTGAATATCCCATTGTCGTCATGCCCTTTACCATGAGCCATTTTGTCATGCTTCAGCGCAACCTTCTCTATACCGGTGTGACGAGGGCAAAGAAGATCCTTGTCCTGATCGGAGAAAGGAAAGCGGTTTTCTATGCCATTAAGAATGAGACAACCACAGACCGGAATACCCGGCTGGCAGAACGCCTGAAGACGGGAAGCCGGGAATCGCAGCTTGTGGAGGCGGAATTAAGGAAGGAAGTCGAGAATCAGGCAGTGACGGGACAGCCGGCAATGGGAGAGTCAGGCGGTGCATTTACGGATTCTGCCGGCAGGCAGCCTGTCAGAAAAAAGGAGAAGATGATCACTTACAAGGGGGGTGTGCAGCCGTCCATGGTTTCGGAAACGCCTGCCGCATATGAGGGGAATCTGTGGAAGCGCTTGTCCCAGTCAAAGTTCAGGAGCAGTTTTTCCCTGAAGTCCAATGACCGTTATTATGTGGCAGAAAAGGGAATGGATACGGTCCGCACTCATGCAAGGGAGTTTGTGCAGAACAGGCTGGCTCCGGCCCATCCCCGTAATGATGGAAAGCAGACGCCCATGCGCGGCCATCCGGTCTTTGTGGCCCAGCATGCCACAGCTACTTGCTGCAGAGGGTGTCTGGAGAAATGGCATCATATTCCTCAGGGACGGGAAATGACCGAAAAGGAGCAGGAGTATGTGGTGGATATCATCATGGAATGGGTGGAACGTCAGATGAAAATGTGGAAAAGTAGTGTCATATCGTCACCGGATGTGGAAAGTACATAGAATTTTGGAGGTGATACTGGTGAAATCAAAAAGATATGCTGTCGTAGATGAAAAGAGATGTGTAGCTTGTGGAGAATGTGCTTTTTCCTGCCGGAAAAGTGCTGTTTCAGTTAAAGCCGGATGCTTTGCATTTGTTGACAGGGATAAGTGTGTCGGATGTGGATTATGCAGTAAGAGCTGTCCTGCCGGATGCATTTCATTAATTGGGAGAGAGGATGTATAACTATGCATAAGAAATGGTATGATTATCTGTGGATCTGGTCGATCCTGTATTTTACTCTTGGATTTTTTAATATCCTGTTTGCGTGGCTTGGAATGATTGATTTTTTAGTGCCGCTGCTGTTTGCTTTTATTGGTGGAAATAAGGGATTCTGTAATCGTTATTGCGGACGGGGGCAGCTTTTGCGCAAGGTTGGAAGCGACTGGAAATGTTCAAGAAACAAACCGACACCCAAATGGATGTCGTCAAAATGGTTCCGATATGGATTTTTAATTTTTTTCCTGACGATGTTTGGGAATATTGTATTTCAGACCTATCTTGTAGGCGCTGGTGCAGCATCCTTAAAAGAAGCAGTTAAGTTGTTCTGGACATTTAAGGTGCCGTGGGGATGGGCGTATTCTGCAGGTATGGTATCTGACTGGATCGCACAGTTCAGCTTTGGTTTTTACAGTCTGATGCTGACATCCACCCTGATAGGCCTGATCGTGATGGCTCTTTATAAGCCAAGGAGCTGGTGTGCCTTCTGCCCGATGGGGACGATGACTCAGGGAATCTGCAAGTTAAAACATCATGGAAAGAACATATAATATCAATGCCCCGGTTCGGCTGAACCGGGGCGTTTTGTGAGTGTAGCGTAGCGAAAGTCACGTAAAAACCCGAGAGTAGCAGTGCGATATGATGCAGAATGCATCATATCTGTGCATCGCGGAGCGTGTTACTGATCAGGAGTGAACAGTAACTAATTTCCGTGACCATAAATGCAAAAATCTGACAGGAATTGTTGACAGCGTCGAAAAAAAGAAATACAATGAAAAAAACAAATCAATAAATCCTTATGGTGAAGCACAAGTTGTGTGGAGTAAAAAGGGAACCCGGTGAGAATCCGGGACAGTCACCACTACTGTATTGCGGACGAAAAAGCAGATGCCATTGAAAGGAATTTCGAGAAGGCGCTTTGGAGGATGAAGCTAAGTCAGGAGACCTGCCATATTGGATCAGGAAGTAATATTTCTCGGGTGAGAGAAATGTGCTTTTTTTGTTGCCAAAAAACGGTGACAAAGGGAAAGGAAAACCGGAAAGGAGTAGACCGTGCGTTACAGACTGGATGAAAAGAAATGGCATGATTTACAGCTTTCCACAAGAGCAATCACAAAAAAGCAGGTGGGCGGACGAAATCAGGAGCAGTTTCTGATACCGGATGAATATCTATTTATCGGGAATAAGGCTTTTAAAAATATGACAAAGCTTCGGGAGGTCAGACTGCCGGAAAAATGCAGGATCATCGGCCGGGAGGCATTTGAGAATTGTTGTATCAGGGAGGAACTCGTGCTGCCGGAGTCCGTGTCCGTCATAGGAGAAGGTGCATTTGCGCGCAATCTGGAGCTTCAGCGTGTGCATATCCGGAAGAATCTTAAGATTCTGGGAGAAGGCGCATTTAAAGAATGCAGACATCTTCAGACGGTATTGATCGATCCGGATGCACTGCTTCCGGAGCTGGGGGACTGCGCGTTTGATTGCTGTACACAGCTTAGAGAAATCATTCTTCCGGAACATTTAGAGAGGATCGGTCGAAGGACATTTTACCGATGTAAATCTCTGACTCAAATACAGATACCGGAATCCGTGAAAAAAATAGGGACAGAAGCCTTTTATTTCACGGCGCTGGAAGAACTGCATTTACCTGAGCATCTTGTGGAGCTGGAAGAAGCGGCATTTTTTAAATGTACGATGTTAAAGACAGTTAAGATACCGGAAAGTGTAAAACGGATCGGGAAGTGGGTGTTCCATGGATGTAACCGTTTGCAGACATTGGAGATTCTTCATGAACCCGATGAGATCGGTGACTGGATCATCAATCGATCGGCAAAGATCAGATGCAGAAAGGGAGGAAAGGTAGAAGCGTACTGCCGGAAATTTGGTTTTGATACGGAGTTTACAGATATATGAGATTCCAGACGGGAGGAGGGTCGGAAGCATTCAATACAGCAGGGAAACCAGAAAAACGGTGGAAGCCACATGAAACAGCAGATTTTTCTGTGCGGCTTCTGCCGGGGAAATGAGGAGGATTCAGATGAATAAGAAAAATAAGTTTTTAAAGAAAATGCTGTGCATAGTTTTTGCACTGTGCATGGTGATCCCGCAGTTTTCAGTGACAGGTATCATAGCGCGGGCGGCAGACCCCAGATATTATACGGTTGAGAAATACGATGCGGACGGAAACGGAACGATGATGGTTCTGCCGACGAAATCGACGGACTGGTCAGGAAGTTATGGCGATTCTTTTGTTAAGTCACTTCTGGGAGACAGCATCCGGATATCGGATGGAGTGGTCACCGGCATCAAAGATGACAGCCGGGAAGACGGATGGCTGGATAACGGCGATCTGGGTGAGGGTTCCAGATGGATCGTGGCTGTCTGGCAATACAGTCAATATAAGGATCCGCAGTACTACAGCGAATGCTTTGATGATACCAGTTATTTTTATTCCAGGAATGCAAGAGTGATCCGGTTCATGTATGTACCGGGCGGAGATTATGACAAAGCGGGTATTACAACAGAGGGCGCAGGCTACGGTACGGTAGGAAAAATCAAAGTGGGTAAGGATGATCTGATCCAGACCTTATCTGAATATGACGGAACGACTCTGGGAGGCAACCGTAAAAAAGCCTACGATGCAGGGATTGCCATGATCCTGAATACGAAGGATGCCACAGAGGAAGCGGTCGCACAGGCGAACGAGAACATGAAGAATGCTTCGGATTCTGCCACCAGTGTTACCCTTTCCGCAGAAACCCTGGAAATCTATGAGGGACAGAAGGCGACACTGGATGCCACGCTGGAGCCCGGCGGCAGCACAGACAAGCTGACCTGGACCTCTTCGGATGATACGGTCGTTACAGTGGAAGACGGCGTTGTGAAGGGCAGGAAGGACGGTACGGCTACGATAACTGTGACAGCGGAGAATCCGGAGGTGACAGACAGTGCAGAAGTAACCGTAAAGGAGATCCAGAGCCTCTATATCACCAACATGGGGGCTTCTGACACGATCGCAGCCGAGACAGAAGAACTGAATCTGATGGCATGCACAGAACCGGAGGGGATTGAAAATCTGGACTGGCAGTGGAGTGTCGATGATGATACGATCGCTGAAGTGACACCGGCAGAAGGAAATGAGTATCTGGCCGCTGTAAGAGGTAAAAAAGAGGGTACGACGAAGATCATCGTGTCACTCGGATCAAAAACATCAGAATTTGAAGTGCATGTAACACCATATAATGGTCCTTACGTTTATTTTGATTATGCAGATGAGACAAAAGAGGATCAGCTGCCGGATGAAAATGGCACCATCACTCTGACCTGCCTGGATGAAGGAAGTTTTGTAGTAGGCAGACCAAATGGTACTACGACCTGGAGCGGCGGAAGTGCATTTGTACCATCCATCGCAGGCGGTGATGATCTGCAGTACTGGAGCTTTATCAATAAAGAAACCGGAAAGTGGTCTCCATGGGACGTCAGAGATCTGAATATAACGGTAGATTCCGGCGGATGGAGCAGATCCTTTACCGTAAAATGCGTTTCCAGCGGGATTACAGAACTGAAAACCTATGTGGGTGAAAAGGAAGTTACGGTAGATGAGCCCTATGTAACAGAGGGAACCATCAGAGGTGTTCCTGTTGCTGTAAAAGGCAAAAATGCGGAGAATGAGTGGGTAGATATTCCACAGCAGGCTCTGCACTATACGACCAGTGATTCGACTTATAATTTCCGGTGGACAGGCAATCAGATGAGCATTTCCAGCGGAGGACAGGCAACCATGTCCGTCTTTATGCGGGATGACTGGAATGTTAAGCAGCAGTTCCTTGCAAAGTGTACTTATCAGCCTCTGACGGGATTTCAGATCACAACACCGGAGACCTTTACGATCACAGGTGAGAAGGATTTCATGACCGGAAATTATTACGGGCTGCAGCTGTATAGTGATAATCTGAAGATTGAATATACTCCTGCAAGTGCAACAAATAAAGAGCTGACCTGGGAAGCACTGACTCCGGATATTGCCTTCTATACAACACAGCACAATTCCGGTATTGTTCCGAAAAGAGCCGGTACAGCGAAGTTCAGAGTTACCAGTAACGATAACCCTTCCCTCACACAGGAAGTAACAGTCAAATTTGTATATCAGACGCCTCTGACCCAGGTGTCTCTGGAGAAAACCTCCTATGATATGAAGGTGGGAGATACGGAAGCTCTGAATCTTGTCACAACACCTTCTGATGCCACCAGTTCCGACTTTGACTGGAGTTACAGCGAGGATGGCATTGCAGCTGTGAATGGCAGAACCATTGTTGCAAAAAAGGCAGGCACGGTCACCGTGACCGGTACTCCTTATGATACATCAGGAGGATGCGGCTCCATTACATTTACTGTAAACGTAACAGAAGGCACCGTGGAAGCGGATGATCCGATGCCTGTAGTAAAGGCAGGGATCGCCCATGGACTTTCTTATCTGGAAAATCAGAGTGTTACAAAATACGGAGATGAGTGGAATATCTTTACGATCCTTCGTGCAGGCGGCACGATCTCCGAAGCGGATCAGGAGACTTATCTGAACAACGCAGAAACGGCATTGAAAGAAGGACTGAGACAGCCCACCGATTATGTGAGGGTCATCCTGACCCTGGGGGTTATGGGGGAGGATCCGGAAGATTTCCGCGGCATGAATCTTATTGAGAAGATCTATAACTGGAAGGATCTGGACGAGCTGACCTCCAACCAGATCTCCTGGACCCTACTTGCCCTTGACAGCAGACATTATAGCGTTCCGGAAGAGGCAAAATGGAGCAGAGACAGCCTGATCGAAATGCTGCTTCTTTTCCAGGATGAGAGCGGCGGATTTACCCTGACGGATACGACGGATGTGGATATGACCGGAATGATCATGCAGGCGCTGGCTCCTTACAGGACGGAGCAATACCCGAAGGTACAGGCTGCCTTTGAAAAGGCACTCACATGGCTTCAGGAGCAGATGACCACAGAAGCAGGTTTTGCGGCAAATAAAGCCTACAATGAAAACAGCTGTACAACCGCACAGGTGCTCACCGCATTGTCTGTAGCCGGGCTGGATGCAGTAGATGGAGCGAATGGATTTACGATCGGTAAGAAGAATATGATCACAAACCTGTGGAGCTATAAAGCGGCAGAAGGTTTCTACTGGGATCACGCAACAGATACAACGGCAAATGCAATGGGAACACAGCAGACGACCTATGCGCTGGAAGCCTATCGCCGTTTTGCGGAGAAAGAAAAATCTCTGTATGACCTGACGGATGTAAATCCGGTAATTGAAGAAGAAAACAATTTCGCAAAAGCAGCAGAATACTTTTCAAAGAAACTGGAGACATTGTCTGAAACAGAGAAACTGACGCTTACGGACAAAGCGGCTGTTGAGGCTCTCCGCAAAGAATATGAAGCTCTTCCGGAGGAGGTAAAGGCACTTGTCAGCAAAGAAGTGACAGACAGGCTGGCGGCTGCAGAAGCACAGATCCGGAAGCTGGAGGAAGAAGCAGCCGACAATAAAGATACTCCGGAGACGGATAAAACAGAAAACAAAGATACTCCGGAAACGGATAAAACAGTAACCACTCCTCCGACGAGTGGAACGACAGAGGTGAAACTTGCAAAGCCGGTGGTTTCTGTAAAGAATAAGGCCGGTAAACACGCTGTTATTACATGGAAAAAGGTAAGCGGTGCAAACGGCTATGTTGTATACCGCGCAACAAAGAAAAACGGCAAATACCGGGCGATCAAAACCATCCGCTCCGGGAAAACCGTAAAATATACAAACAGTAAGCTGAAGAAAGGCAGGGTCTATTACTATAAAATAAGAGCTTACCGAAAGGTGGATAACAGGAAGGTTTACAGCGCATATTCCAAAGTGAGAACCGTGAAGATTAAAAAGTAGTATAACGGATACTCAGAACAGCAGGCCACAGACCCGTCTGCTGTTCTGAGCAGTTTAAGAAAGGGTCTCCTTAGAGTCAGGAATGGATGATGAAAAATAGAAAAAAGATAGTAAATGGTCTGATCTGGCTTGTATTATCGGCAGCACTTGTTTTTTGGGGAATTCTGGGCGACGCGGTGCCGTCAGAGGCTGCCGCTGCCGGAACGATCACCGTGGCAGTGGAACGGTTTTCCATCGGGCAGGGGTATCTGATCGAACCGTATCTGACTACGTTTCAGAGTGGCGATACGTATGAAACGGTGTGCCGGAGAATCCTGGATGAAAAAGGGTATCGATATGATACAAAGGGAGCCAGCTTTTACCTGTCCGGCATCAGCGGGGCAGACGCAGGAGCGATCTCGATTCCTTCCTGTATCCAGAAGATCGGTGCAAAGAAGATCGGTATTAAGAATGTAAATCCTCCGAATAATAGTGCCATGAATGAGTATGCAGGAGGAAAAGCATGGCTGGGAGAATTCTCCTATTCAAGAATGTCCGGGTGGATGTATTCTGTCGGAAATAATAATGGTCATGAATTTCCCGGTGTGGGGATGGACGGCAGGAGTCCGAAAGACGGGGATGTATTCCGGCTGCAGTTTACGGTATGGGGATACGGGGAGGATCTGACCGGCTGTGGTTACAGCGATCCTTCGAAGATCTATTATCCGGTGGGAAACAAGACAGCTCTCACGAGAAAAATCGCACAGATCAATCAGAATAAGCAGCTGTGGTTTTCCATCAATGGATGCGAAGCGGCTTATCAGCATGCGCTGCAGGTACTTAAGAAGCTGGATGCCACACAGCAGGAGCTCGATGGTGCACTGGCGCAGCTTCCATCGGAAGCACCGGTTTTTCCTGACAAAGTAACTTTGCAGGAGACGCAGGCAGTCATAAGCCCCGGTGAAACTCTGAAGCTGAAGGCAGAATTAAGTCCTGCGAATGTGAATCAGTCCGCCCTGGTCTGGAGCAGCTCTGACAGTAAGGTGGCCTCTGTGGATCAGAACGGGCTGGTGACAGCTGCAGGAGAAGGCCAGGCAGATATTACGGTAAAAACACAGAATGACAAAACGGCAGTCTGTCATGTGACGGTAAAAGAACGGATGATCACGAAGCTGATCCTGAACATGGACAGTGCCTACCTGAAAGTCGGGCAGAGTACACAGATTAAAGTGGAAAGATACGAACCGGAAAATGCGACAGAAAAGCCGGAGATTACATATACCAGCAGCGATCCTCTGGTTGCATCTGCAGATGAACAGGGAAAGGTGAAAGCGCTGAAAATCGGTGAAGCCACCATTACAGTCCGGACAAAAAGCGGCGTATCCGCAGAATGTAAGATCATGGTCGGCACCTTGCAGGAACTGGCGCAGGCTGTGGAAACAAAGATCAAAAATCTGCCTGCTTCCGGTCAGGTGACGGATGAGAACGCAGATCGGATCCTGAGTGTGTGGAAAGAGTATTCTGCGCTTACAGAGGAGATTAAAGAAAAGGTGTCTCCTGAGGCTGTGAAAACTCTGGAAAAGCTGAAACAGGAAGCGGATGAGGCTCTTGAAAAACAGGCGCAGGTGAAAAATGTGAGTAAGATGCTGGAAGCACTCCCTTCGGTGGAGAAGATTTCCCTGTCGGATGAAGAAGCTCTGAAGAAAGCGCGCAGTGCCTATGACAGTCTGGATACGGAACTGCAGAAAATCATAGAGGAAGCTTTAAAAAAGAAGCTGGAAAGTCTGGAAAAACGGATGCAGCAGTTGAAAGCAGAAGCAGACGCTGCCCAGAAAGAGACCGGGAAAAGCGAGCCGGGCGTCAGAGAACCGATTGCAGTCATAAAGATCACCGTTCCTTCCCGGGAATATGTGGGAATCGGGAAAATGATCTCCCTTGAGGTAAAATACTCACCATTCAACGCCACAACAGACAAAACGCTTGTTATCAAAAGCTCCGATTCTTCCATTGTAAAGGTTCAAAACAGTGGAAAGTTAAAAGGGATCGCTCCCGGAAGCGCGAATGTTACCGTTTCACTGAAGGCCGATCCGTCAATCAAAGCAGTCTGCAAAGTGACAGTGACGGATCAGGCAAATAAACTGAAGAAATCCACGGATCAGGTGATGAAGGAAACATCCGGATATATGCTGTCCATTGATAAAAATCCTACGGTGGGGAGTGAATGGTTTGTGCTGGGACTGGCAAGAGGCGGAAAGTCTCTGAAGTCCTCATATTTTGATACCTATTATAATCATATTGCCAATTATCTGGAGGAGAATGACGGGAAGCTGACCAATACAGTGAAATATACCGAATATTCCAAACAGATCCTCGTGATGACGGCGATCGGAAAAGATGCGAGAGATATCGCAGGTTACAATCTGCTGGAAAATCTGGCGGATTTTGATAAGATCGCGGAACAGGGATTTAACGGACCCATCTGGGCTCTGATCGCACTGAAATGCCATCCGGACTATACGATTCCAAAGGTTTCCGGAGTATCTGTGCAGACAACGGAAAAGAAACTGATCCAGTATCTTCTCGACGGAGAAATTTCCGGCGGCGGATGGTCTCTGCAGGGAGAGGATCCGGATACGGATATTACAGCAATGACGCTGCAGGCGCTTGCCCCTTATTATAATAAAAAGGGGTATGAAAAGGTGACTGCGGCTATTGACAGAGGTGTCAGACGCCTGTCGAAGATGCAGTTGAAAACAGGCGGATTCGGAACCATGGGTGCGGAAACGCTGGAATCCAATGCACAGGTGATCACTGCACTGTGCGCACTCGGAATCGATCCTCAGAAGGATGCCCGCTTTATAAAAAACGGAAGATGGACGGTGGAAAATCTGATTTCATACCATATTAGTGACAGCGGCTTTATGCATGTGAAGGCAGGGGCAGCCACAAATGGCGGCGGGGCAGGCGGCGTCGTAAATGGAATGGCAACCGAGCAGGGGTATTATGCACTGGTGGCTTATCAGAGGTTACGGGAAGGAAAGACTTCCCTTTATGACATGTCTGACCTGACAGCCAAAAAGGGGGAAAAGGGTGACGGTACCGGCACCGGAATGACAGATACGCAGAACAATCAGCAAAAAGGAAACTCTTTCGGGAAAACGGCAGGGAAAACAGCAGAGAAAAAGACCGGAAATGTGCCGAAAGAGAACAGCGGGGAAGCATCCGGTGAGAAAAAAGCTGCCAAAGGATGGAGCTTTTCCGGAAAGACTTATGTACCGGCTTCCACAGCACAGGAAGAGACAGATACAGAAACCGGAACGTTTTCTGATAAAGAAGATACTGGAAAAGAGGACACCGGAAAAGAGGACACGGAAGAATCGGCTGAAGGTGCTGTTTCAGGTCATCAGCCTTCCGGTGCGGAGGGTCCCTATCTTGCTGTGTTTATTCTTGGAACGGCATTGGGAGCAGGGATTGTTTCTATTGCAGGGAGGAGGAGACGGAGAAAAAATGAGAAGAAAAAATAGCAGAATACTGGTGCTTTTGCTGGCTGTCATGCTGCTTGTCTCAGGATGCACGACCAGAAGCAGTGAGATCACACCGCTGGAGAAAGCCGGGAGGACTGCCGGGGAGACCTTTGATAAGTCAGACGATAAGACAGATGAAGAAGATGCCGGGGAGTCAGGCGGGAAGGCAGACAAAGAGACCGTCGGGAAGAAAAGTGAACAGACTTCGGAGGCAGCAGACAGCAGGAAGCCTGGTATCGGTGATCTGTTTACCGACGGGAAAATAGAGCTGCCGGAAAGTGGTATGGTCTCGCAGGAGCAGATGGAGGCGATCGCGGGTACGGATGCCGTTTATCAGTTCTGTTCTGTGGATAAGCAGATGGATATCTCCTATTCCTGGAGTTATGAGGGAAAAAAGATCCAGAATCCTGTGGAACAGAACCTGAAGGTTGTCTTTACAGAGGACAAGGTGGAGGAAGTGAAAAAGGCAGCCAATGACGCTTCGGTGGGGCTCGGGCTGACGCTGGAAAAGGTGAATCTGGCGGCACCGGCAAAACTGACGGTGGAGCTTCCGGAAACATGGGATGCGGACACGGTGATTCTGTGTAAGATGGTGGACGGTGTACCGGAAAAGATGTGTGATGTCGCGATCGGAAAGACAGAATCCGGGAACACAGAGCTGACGTTTCCTGTGATTGAGACGGGAGACACCTATTATCTGGTGGGAGGAAATGCCGGACCCCGGGAGGGAGAAGCAGCCGGAGGGGAAACCGTCGAAGACAAAGAAGCATCCCATACCTGTACCATTTCTATTGAGTGCTCTACGATACTGGATAATATGGATGACCTGAAGAAATCTAAGAAGGATTTCGTACCGTCGGACGGATGGATTCTGTATGCTTCGGAAGTGGAGTATACACCGGGCGAGACGGTCTATGATGTTCTTTACCGGGTATGCCGTGAGACAGACATCCATATGGAGGCAAGCTATACACCGGCATACAGCTCATACTATGTGGAAGGCATCAACCAGCTCTATGAATTTGACTGCGGTTCCCTTTCCGGATGGATGTATTCGGTTAACGGATGGTTTCCGAACTACGGATGTTCGAAGTATGAAGTGAGTGACGGGGATGTGATCGAGTGGAAATATACCTGTGATCTTGGACGTGATGTAGGAGACCAGTATTATGAAGACTGATAAGCATTCTCCCGCTTCAGGTGTGCAGAGCACGAAGCAGGGGGGAAGGGGGGATGCGTTTGCCGGATGTCATCCCGCAGTGAATTTCCTGTATTTTATCATTGTTTTGCTGACGACGATGTTTGTCAGCCATCCGGTTCTGCAGGCTCTGTCCTTTGGCGGAGCAGCGGCCTATGCCATCTGCCTGAAAGGCTTAGGAAAGGTCCTGAAATTTAATATCCTGGTCACACTTCCTGCGATGATCATCGTTGCTTTGATCAACCCGGCTTTTAACCATTACGGAGTGACCACCCTGTTTTATCTGAAAACAGGGCCGGTTACTCTGGAGGCGCTTGTCTATGGGGTCGTGCTGGCTTCCATGCTTTTTATTGCGATCCTGTGGTTCTCCTGTTACAACGAGGTGATGACAACGGATAAGTTTGTCTATCTGTTCGGCCGGGTGATCCCTGCCCTTTCTCTGATTCTGTCTATGGTATTTCGCTTTGTTCCCCGTTTTGGCGAGCAGCTGAAGATGATACGAAACGGACAGAAAGCGGTGGGCAGGGATATCAGTAATGCCGGATTTTTTCGTAAAATAAAATATGGGATCACGCTGTTCTCCATTCTGATTACCTGGGCTCTGGAAAATGCCATCGACACTTCGGATTCCATGACTGCCAGAGGATATGGTCTGAAAGGCAGGACGGCATTTTCTGTTTTTCGTTTTGACCGCAGGGATGGAATCATTTCCGGGATCCTGTCGGGACTGGCGGCAGTCTGCTTTTTCGGGCTGTTTACAGGCATCTCCTTTGCGCAGTATGATCCGAAGATTATCATCGGAGGGATTCCTCTGACCGGGCAGAGCTTTATCATTTATCTTGCCTGGGGAATGATCTGTTTTTTTCCGGTTCTGCTTCGATTGTGGGATCATGCGGTTTTTCGCAGATTAAAAGCGAAAGCCAATATGGAAAGAAAGATACCGTGGTATATGACAGATCAGGTCATGCGCCAGAATGGGGGAATGGACAGATGAATTGCATTGAAACAGAGAAGTTCAGTTTCCGTTATCCGCAGAGCGGAAAGTGGACGCTGAAGGATATCGATATGGAAGTGGAGGACGGGAGCTTCGTTGTACTGTGCGGGAAAAGCGGATGCGGAAAAAGTACGCTGCTCAGGCAGCTGAAGACATCGCTGGCGCCTCACGGAGAGAAAACAGGAATCATCCGTTATATGGGGAGAGAACTGGACACGCTTGATAAACGGACCCAGAGTGTGGAAATCGGATATGTGCTGCAAAATCCTGATAATCAAATCGTTACGGATAAAGTATGGCATGAGCTGGCTTTTGGTCTGGAAAGTCTGGGCTATGATACCCCGACGATCCGTCTGAGAGTGGCAGAAATGGCTTCCTATTTCGGGATTCATGAATGGTTTCTGAAGAAGGTCAGTGAACTGTCAGGCGGGCAGAAGCAGCTGCTGAATCTTGCCTCGGTCATGGCCATGCATCCCGGCCTTCTGATCCTGGATGAACCCACTTCTCAGCTGGATCCGATCGCTGCTTCAGATTTTCTGGAGACGGTGCGGAAGATAAACCGTGACGTGGGAACCACCGTTATTCTCACAGAACATCGGCTGGAGGATGTGATTCCGTGGGCGGACAGGGTTTATGTGATGGATGAAGGCGAGATCATTGCCTGCGGGACACCGGAGGAAACAGGAAAAGAGCTGAAGAACAGGAATCACGATATGTTTCTGTCTATGCCGACCCCCATGCAGATTTACGCAGGAGTGGACAGTACGCTGGAATGTCCCCTTACGGTAAGCCGGGGAAGAAGGTGGCTGCAGGAGGAAATGAGCCTGCGAAACAGAATACCGGACCGGACGCAGCCGGAAACCGGGGAGAATCGAAAAGAGAAGGCAAAGCAGAAAGAAAAACAGAAAGAGAAGGTGATTCCCGAGATACGTCTGAGAGATGTCTGGTTCCGTTATGAAAGGGAATTGCCGGATGTGGTAAAGGGGGCGTCCCTGGATGTGTTTAAGGGGGAGATCTTTGCCCTTGTGGGTGGAAATGGAACCGGCAAAAGCACGATGATGAGCCTGATCGCCAGGATCCGTTATCCTTACAGAGGAAAGATATGGCTGGAAGGGCGGGAGATCAACAGGTATTCCGACGACGAGCTGTATCATGGATTTCTCGGTATGCTTCCGCAGAATCCCCAGAGCCTTTTTGTAAAAAAGACGGTCCGTGATGACCTGTATGAAATGATCGACGGAACAAAGGAAAGGAAAAGCAGTGCCTATTCCATCGATATGAAAAAAAGTGATGCAGTGGCAGGTATTGCGGCTCTTACAAAGCTGGAACATCTGATGGACCGCCATCCCTATGATCTAAGCGGCGGGGAACAGCAGCGGCTGGCACTGGCTAAGATCCTGCTTCTTAGGCCAAGGATCCTTCTGATGGATGAACCGACAAAGGGAATGGATAATCATTTTAAAAGGGAACTGGGTGAGATTCTGAAGACCCTTACAAAACGGGGGATAACCGTACTGATGATTTCCCACGACGTGGAATTTTGTGCACAGTATGCGGACCGGACGGGACTGTTTTTCCAGGGGGCGATTGTGACAAGTGAAGCTTCAAAGGATTTTTTTGCGGGAAACAGTTTTTATACGACAGCCGCCAACCGGATGGCCCGGAGGTATTTTCCGAATGCGGTAACGGTGGATGATGTAATTGAAGAGCTGAAAATGAAGAGCTGAAAATAAGGTAACGATTCATTAGCGTTCACACGTCAGTCCATTTGAGGTGTTTTGTGAGTGCAGCGAAACGAAAGTCATAATGATTCATCAGGTCTGTGTATTTACAGACCGTGAGAAAATGGGTAAAAAGTAGTTTTCAGGGAGGTAACGGAGAGGATGCAGAAGGATCAGCTGGAACATTTTATTGACGTCTTTTTTGAAGGGAAACAGATAGAGCAGGAAACGGATGCGGATTTCTGGAAAGGGGATCTGCAGACAGGGAGAGAGGAGACAGGGAGAGAGGAGACAGAGCAGTGGAGGGAGTATCCGGATGTCAGGGCCGTTTCCGGTCAGAAGAAAAAGCTGCCGCCGCGCACGCTGTTTGCTGTGTTTATGATCCTTTTGATGATTCCGGTCACGATCCTTATCGGAATTACCCTGTTTCGTGACCGGAAATATCTGGTGGTCAGCATGGCCATCGCAATCGATTCCATGATTCCGTTTTTTCTTGTGTTTAAGGGGCGCAGGCCTAAAGCCAGGGAATTGCTCGTCATTGCGGTCTTAGCTGCCATTGCCGTGTCGGGGAGAGCGGCATTTTTCATGGTTCCGAGCTTCAAGCCGGTGGCTGCAGTTGTGATCATTTCCGCTGTCTGCTTTGGCGCGGAGTCCGGATTTCTGGTGGGTTCTGTCAGTATGCTGGCTTCCAACATGCTGTTCGGGCAGGGACCATGGACCCCGTGGCAGATGTTTGCCATGGGCATCATTGGTTTTCTGGCAGGAATCCTGTTTCAGAAAGGATGGCTGAAGGCCGGAAGGATTTCCCTGTGTGTCTATGGATTTCTGGCGACCGTGTTTATTTACGGCGGGATCATGAATCCGGCTTCCCTCATCATGATGTCCTATGCGGTCACATGGAAAAATCTTCTGGCAATTTATATGTCCGGGCTTCCGGTGGATCTGGTTCATGCGTCCGCTACTGTTCTTTTTCTCTGGTTTGCAGGAAAACCGATGATCGGGAAGCTGGAACGCATCAAGGTCAAGTATGGCATGATCGAGACGTGAAGGATCGTGCAAAGTCCGTCGGAGGAAACAGTAACGTCAGAAACGGTTATCCTGACAGGTACTCATGCAGAAAAGGAGAGACGCAGACGATGGATCAGAAAGAAGAAAAGAGAATTTTCCCTCCATACCGCTCGATGAACCTGGCCATTTGCAGCAGTGTACTGGATAGCTATCTGGACAGCCGTGATCTTAAGCATTCGTATGAGCAGTATGGACTGAATGGCCTGGAGGTCATTCGGACAGGGGAGCCGGATCAGGGAAAGATCTGTCCGGAAATGGTGACGGGCGTGCATCTGTTTTTCCAGGTGTTCTGGATGGACTGGTGGAAGGGAAAAACAAGGTGGCTGGATGCGGAATTTGATTCCAGACAGCAGTGGATCGAATATTTTGGGAGTGAGAACAGAGAGGGTTATCTGGACCGTCTGCGGGCAGATCTGGAATATGCAGATGCCGTCGGGGCTAAATATGTGGTTTTCCATGCTTCGGAGGTGGATCTGCTGGAAAGCTTTACCTGGAACTATAAGTATTCGGATGAAGAAGTGGTGGATGCCTGTATCGAAATCATCAATCTTTTGCTGGATGGCAGGCATTACACCTTTGATTTTCTTGTGGAAAATCTGTGGTGGAGCGGTATGACGCTGAAGGATGCCGCCCTGACACGGAGAATGCTGGAAGGCATTCATTATGCACACAAGGGTGTGATGCTCGATACAGGGCATTTTATGAATACCAATTATGAACTGAAGACGCCGGGGGAGGCACTTGTTTATTTACATGAAATGCTGGATTCCCATGAAAAGGAGGGACTTCTGCCATATTTCAAAGGAATGCATCTGCAGCTGTCCCTGGGAGGAGCTTATGTAAGACAGCAGAGGAAGGCCTGGGAACAGGACAGAAAGATCGTATGTCCGTCAGGGGAGTGCTATTCGGAGCAGCAGTTCCTAAAGCTTCCTTTCTATGAACGGTTCCGTCTGGCGTATGAGCATGTGGGACAGATCGACCGGCATCAGCCCTTTGCCGCCGAAGGGGTCGCCAGGCTGGTAAAGCGGGTATCGCCGGTTTATCTCACCTTCGAGTTTCAGCAGCAAAGCCGGGAGGAGTATGAACAGTTTCTCTGTGTGCAGAGCCGTTTCCTGCGCTGTTTTTGTTTAGAAAAAGAAGTGCCGGATTACGATTCACTCATTATGGCTGTATAGAATACGGATGGAATTCAGCACGCACAGCATTGCCACGCCTGAATCTGCAAATACTGCCGCCCACATGGAAGCAAAGCCGCAGATTCCCAGGATCATAACAATAATCTTAATTGCCAGTGCAAAAATAACATTTTGCCGGGAAATCCGTCCACTGGCCTTTGCTATGGCGATCGACTGAGGAATTGCTTCCATACCGGAGGTCATAAATACCACATCGGCTGCCTCAATAGCCGCATCCGCACCACTTCCCATGGCAGCCCCCACATCTGCGCCTGCCAGTACCGGGGCGTCATTGATTCCATCGCCGACAAACATCACAGAACCCTTTTGCTCACGGATGTTCTGAAGCTCTGTGAGCTTATCCTGTGGAAGGAGCTTTGCATGGATCTCATCAATTCCCGCCTGCTCTGCGATCGCTCTGGCACTTTTTTCTGTATCTCCTGTCAGCATGACCGTAAAGATCTTCTGTTTTTTCAGCTTCTGTACCGCATCCTGTGCATCCCTTTTTATGGTATCCGATATCAGCAGATATCCTTCATATACTCCGTCAACAGCGATCAGTACCTCTGCACCGTAATCGTCATTTTTATAGTTTTCCAGAGAAACCTGGTATTTCTCCATAAGCTTTCTGTTTCCGCAGAGCACCTTTCTCCCGTTCAGAGATGCACAGATTCCATGACCCGCCACTTCTGTAAGCTCTGACGGATGCGTAAGCTCCATGCCCTTCTCCTTCGCTGCCGTGACAATACTGATTCCAATGGGGTGGGTCGAATTCTGTTCACATTCTGCGCATATCTTCAAAAGCTCATCCTCTGTCAGACTTCCCTCTGCCGTCACCTTCTGCAGGACAAAGTTACCTTCAGTGATCGTTCCCGTCTTATCCATAACGACGGCCTTTACATCGCTTAAAGCTTCCAGTGCCACACCTCCCTTGAAGAGGATTCCTTTCTTAGAACCGGCTCCGATCCCTGAGAAAAAAGCCAGCGGAACACTTAAGACCAGGGCGCACGGACAGCTCATGACCAGAAAGGACAGAGCCGTGTAAACCCAGTAATTCCAGCTGCCTCCCGCCAGTGGGGGAACAACAGCAATAACAAGTGCCAGAAGTACCACGACCGGGGTATAGACTGCGGCAAATTTTGTAATAAAACGTTCCATCTGAGGCTTACTGGCAGCCGCATTTTCCACTGAATTCAGGATTCTCGTTACCATCGATTCCGAGAGTGGCTTTTCCACACAGATCTTTAGCTGCCCTGAGGTATTGACACAGCCCGACATTACTTCGTCACCTGCTTTTGCCTTTACCGGAACCGGCTCCCCGGTGACCGCCGAGGTATCGATCCGGCTTTCCCCCTCGAGGATTCTTCCATCCAGCGGGATCCTGTCTCCTGGGCGTACCAGGAGAACGTCCCCCGGCATGGCCTCTTCTGCAGCAATCACTTGAATCTCTTCGCCCCGCACCAGATTCACTACCTCAGGCCGAAGATCCACCGCATCCATGATCTGTCCGCGGCTCTTTCTGACTGCCAGATCCTCGAAATATTCTCCGATCCGGAAGAACAGCATGACACCTGCCGCCTCCGGATACTCCCCGATGGCAAACGCACCGACCGTTGCTATACTCATCAGGAAATTTTCATCAAAAATGTGACCCTTTGCCATATTTTTTGCAGCTTTCAGAAGAATCTTTCCTCCCAGGATCAGATAAGAAAGGACAAATGCCGTAAGAGCCATCCAACTGCCAGACACTGCATTTTTCAGAACCATACCGGCAAGCAGGAAAAATGCTCCTGCCAGAATTTCTGTAAGCTCTTTTTTCTGTTCTGCCTTTTGCCCCTCTCTTTTTTCTCTCTCTTTTTCCTTCTCTGCCCTTACGGTATGCTGTTTCTCATCGCGGTAAATCACTTTAACATCGGGTTCGATCGATTCGCATATTCTCTGAATCTCCGGGAGAAGCTCTTCTCCGTTTGGCGCATACAGTCTGAGCTGCTTTGCGGAAAACAGGATCCTGGCATCTTCAACACCTGGAATCTGTGCGATCCTTCGCTCCATCTTCGCCGCACAGTTTGCACATCCCAGATGCTCCAGAAAGAAAATATGACGGTTCTTTCCTTCATAATGTCTGTATTCACCGTCATGTTCCTCTTCATGAAGATGTTCATGTCCGCACCCGCAATTCTCATCATGGTGGTGTTCATGTCCGCACCCGCAGTCCTCATCATGGTGGTGCTCATGTCCGCATCCGCAACCCTCGTCATGATGGTGTTCATGTCCACACCCGCAGCCCTCGTCATGATGGTGCTCATGTCCACACCTGCAGTCCTCATCATGATGGTGTTCTTTACTGTATGAACACCTGCCTTCTATTTGTCTTGTCATATCACACCTCCCGGATATACAAATATATGAATAACTGTTCATATATTTGTATATCACAATCGCTCTCTTTTGTCAATACGGATGATTCTTTCAGGGGTATGAACAGTTACCTTATTGTTACTGGTCACGGAGTGAACAGTCACCGGCAACCCCTTAATTTTTTATAAATAATCGCAGATGTATTGCAGTTTTATATTATACGGCGTATACTATAAAACAAATATGTGCCCGGAGAAGCAGCGTGATATGATGCAGCATGCATCATATCTGTGCATCGCGAAGCGTGTTACTGGTCACGGAGTAAACAGTAACCTGTCTTCTGTTCCGGCAGCATACAAATGAAAATGCAACTGTTCAGAGCCATGCAAAGTTTTATAAATCTACAGGTCGAGAGCTCTGCATGAGCAAAAGGAAAGCCCGGAAGAGGCGGTTTTGTGAATGGACTCTGAATAGTTACATGAAAATATACATCAGGAGGGGATAGAAATGTTTCGGGTCAGTGTGGAGAGTTTTACAATGGTGATGGAGGTTCTGGGGCTGGTCTTTGGTGTGATTGGAGCTTTTGTTGTTTTTTTCGGATTTATGTCAGAGAAAAACGGGAGAAGATATACCGGGAGGCTGGCGAAGCTGTATGATTTTCTGAATTTCAGATTTTACATTATAGAAGATGTCCTGAAGTTCTGTTATGTGCTGACAGCCTGTCTGTGTACGGGAATCGGACTCTTTATGGCTCTGACAGTGGTGGAACTGACGAGAGGGCTTGTGCTTTTAGCAGGCGGGAATCTGGTAGCCAGGATCGCATTTGAGTTTCTGATGATGCTGGTGAAGGCCTGCAGAAATCTGGGTGAGGTTGGAAAACAGAACAGATCTGAAATTCCGACAAAAAATGACAGAGCGGATGCTGCCAGGCCGGAAGCTGTATGTGAAGATATCTACATAGAAGATAAGGAAGAAGCCACTCCGGAAGAATTACCGGATACCGGGGAAGCTGAAGGGAAGGAAAAGGGCATACACGTAAAGATAAAAAAAGAGAAGTATAAGATTTGCCCGTCCTGCGGTGAGAGCTGCAGCGGCAAGTTTGAATACTGTAACATGTGTGGTACGAAATTATAAAAAGGAGGATTTTACAATGGCGTTTTTTGATGAAATTGGAAAAACACTGACAAAGACCAGCCAGACTGTGGCGAAGAAAGCGAAGAATATGGCTGAGGTGGGGAATCTGAAGCTGCAGGTGAGAGAAGAAGAGCGCCAGCTGAAAGAGATTTATGCACAGCTGGGAGAAAAATATTATACTCTTTACAAAGAATGTCCGGATGAGTCTCTGAAAGAGGGTATTCAGAAAGTGGAGGAAGGAAAGCAGAGGATCGAAAAACTGAAAGATCATCTGGCAAAAATGGAAAATGCAAGAATCTGTCCGAACTGTTCAGAAAAGCTTCCGGAGAAAGGGATGTTCTGTCCGGCCTGCGGTACGAAGTATCCGGAGGCGAAGGAAGAAGCAGAGGAAGAGTTGTATGAGGAAGTAGAAGAAGTGGTGTATGAGACACCAGATGCAGAAGCAGATGAGGTGGTGTATGAGACACCAGACACAGAAGTGAATGAGGCAGCAGCTGAGGTGACGGAAGAGCCGAAGGCTGCAGATCCGGAAATCGGAGCTTTAGCGGAAGAAAAAAAGGAGGGGCCGGCAGCGGAGGAAATGGAAGACGGCAGGACGCTGCCGGAAGAATAAATGCCACAGACAAAAGAGACAGGGTTACCGGTTACATAGTAAACAGTAACGGTCTGGAGTATTGCAGATGAGAGGCTGCGCTTGATCGGGGACGGGGAATACCTGCCCCCGATTTTATAATACGGCTCATTTGATGAGCCAAGGGGCAAATGGACATAAAATATATGCTTGCATAAAACTGTTCTATAAGTTTTAATATAGTCTTTTTTTGAAAAAAATTGTTTAAAAAGATATTTTTTTGTTGAAAAATGAACGAAGATATAATACAATAATATGTGACTTAAAAAAATGACGCATAACAGGATGGAGAAGGAGTATGAAGAATAAAAGAATCTATTTTCTGTGTACACTTCTGACAGCAATACTGATCAGTGCAGCTTTGCCGCCGAAAATCTCACAGGCTACAGGGCAGCAGGAAACCGGGGAAGAGGAACAGCTGTCAGAAGAAAGCAGTGAGGAGACAGAGCATCCGGAGTCGTATTATCTTCCTGTTGAATCAAACGCCATTGAAGGGTGGCCGGCAGGTCCGCAGGTGGAAGGCGAGGCAGCAGTGGTGATGGATGCCGGAACAGGAGCTTTTCTCTATAGCAAAAATATGGAGGCAAAGGAATATCCTGCTAGCATTACGAAAATTATGACTACGCTTGTGGCGATAGAAAACGGGGATCTGGACAGCAGGGTGAAATTCTCTGAATGGGCTGTGAACAGTCTTGAAGAGGGGAGCAGTCGTCTGTGGATGGACGTGGGCGAGAGGCTTACACTCCGTCAGGCACTGTATGGTATCATGCTGGAATCGGCGAATGACTGTGCGAATGCAGTGGCGGAGAAGATCGGAGGCTCCGAAGAGGGGTTTGCAGAGCTCATGAACAAAAAGGCAAAGGAGCTGGGCTGTGTCAATACCCATTTTGTGAATGCACATGGACTGCATAATGAGAATCATTATACCTGTGCAAGGGATATGGCGATCATTACAAAGGCGGCGATGGAAAATGAGATTTTCGCCGAAATCGCCAAGACCATCGAATATATTATTCCTAAATCAAAGCATGTAAAACAGGAGCATGTACTGGTAAATCATCAGAAGATGCTCTATAAGGACGGATTTTATTATAAAGGATGCCAGGGAGGAAAGACGGGATTTACGGAAGCAGCCTGGAATACCCTGGTAACGGTGGCACAGCGTAAGGAGAGGCAGCTGATCTGTGTGATTTTAAGGACGAACGGGCCGGATAAGATCTGCTGGGAGACGAAGGAGCTGCTGGATTACGGGTACAAAAATTTTGTGAGAAAGACGATTCCGATCACCGATGGAGAGACGACGCGGGCAGAGCTGCTGGAAGATATCATTTTCGGAAAGGCTTCTGTCATGAAGGCACCGGCACTGTCAGAACCGGTGATGATTGTGGAAAGCAGTGCGGAGGTCTCCCTTCCCAAAGGAAGTGATGTCAGCGAAGTGGCAAGAGGATTTCGCGGGGGAAAGGAATTCTTTTATACTTATCATGGCTGGCAGGTTTCTTCTGTGCCGGTGAAGTTTAACACGGTAGATGTTGAGATTCCGGACTGGAAGCTGATCAATACAGATCTTTCAGCAAATCTTCAGATGACGGAGAAGGAAACAGAAGCATTAAGTTTTCCTGAAAAAACGAGGAAGGTATTAAAGGCAGGAACAGGGAAAGTCATAGATGCCTGGAAGTCCGCCTGGGAATGGATCTATGATCATGACATTGCAGCGGCACTGGCAGGTCTGATCCTGATCATTCTTATGCTTCCTATGCTGATCATAGCATATATACGAAACCGCAGTTCCCAGAGGATCAGGAAGCAGCGCCAGAGAGAAAGAGAAGAGCGTATCAGGATTGAAAGAGATATCGATAGCAAGTCTGCTATTGAGATAGAGGAGGAGCTTCGGGCAGAGCTGGAGAAGGAACGCCTGAGGCAGGAAGAAGCATCCCGGAAATGTGAAGAGTCATCTGAGAAGAAAGAAAAAAAGGAGGAATAGAGAATGAATTGGGTATCACCAATCAAGGATGAAGAGACACTTGAAAAATTTAAGCAGGAGCTGAGAAAGGTAGATGACAAGTATTATATTCTGTTTGAAATCGGAGTAGGTACAGGCCTTCAGCTTCAGGAGATCCTGAAATTCAAGAACAAGGATATTCGCGGCAAAGACAGTATCGAGGCAAATATCGGAACGAAGAACATTAAGCGCATATTTAATATTCCTGAGGAACTGCAGGAAATTATTATGGAGTTCACAGAGGGGAAGGATCCGGAAGCATATCTGATTCAGGGACATGCAAGCTCTTCAGCAGCATTGTCGAGAGAGCAGGCTTATCGCGTATTTAAGAGCGTTGGAAAGAGTATGGGCTTAAATTCGATTGGCGCCCAGACGATGAGAAAAACATTTGCATGGAGATATTACAAAGCTACGGATGATATTTATTACCTGCAGAATCTCCTGAATCATGCATCACCTTCGATCACATATCGTTATATTGGTGAAAAGCCGAATGTAGAAGTGGTATTAAAGAAGATGACGCCGGAGGAGAATGAGAGAAGCCGTTACATGCTGTACAAGGACGGTGCAGGAAAGAAACGTATCCAGTCGCTGATCGATACACTTCAGTATCTGAAGGGCGAGATGGATAATCCTACAAATAATGATGCATTTTACGGAAGAGTGGAATGCCTTCTGGCAGAATTTGAAAATCTCGTGGACAATTTCAATCATACAAAGTAAAAAAAGAAAAGTGACTGTTGTGGATGATACAGCAGTCACTTTTTCCTTTTGTTTCTCATAGCCTCTCTTTTCGCGCGCAGTTCTTCGGCTTCTTCCGGGCGGATCAGCTGCAAGGTCTTAATACAGAAGAAATTTCCTTCCTCTGTTTTTTTTATGCGTATTCTTCCCTGGAGCCATCCGTGATCTTCGCAATAGGAGAGACTGAAGTAGGTACCATTTCCGTTTGAAAACCACCGGATTTTCCGGCGGGCATTTTTGCGGCAGAGATAGCACCGGGTCGAGGTGACCTTCCAGTCTTTCATTGCATCAATTTTTGAAGGAAACTCTCTGGAGATAAATTTACTGTGCGTATCGTAGACGGTGTAGATCTCGTCTTTCCTGTTTTTCGGATTCTGAAAGTAATCAATGGAATCGTTGGCGCATATTGTTTCCCGGGGAAGTGTTTTCATAATATCTGCTGTGTAGACCGCGTCATTTTGAGCACTGTGAAAAGGCATGCACCTGGGAAGCTGCAGATAATCTGCCGCATACTCAAGGGAACGCCTGGTCTTTCTGTCTTCGTATACTATGCTGAAAATTTTCTGAATATCATAGTACCGCAGTGGTCTGGGAAAGGGGCTGGTGATCCCGTAATAGCGCAGATTCCGCTGAAGCTCGTACAGATCCAGAGGACCCCAGGTACAGAAGGAAGCGTCTTCTCCGCACCAGGAAATAAAATCATGAAATACTTCCGGAAAGGTACGGCATTTTTCCAGGCTCTTCAGATTCAGATGAAGAATCTCCTGTGTGCGAAAATGCAGTGTCCGGTAGACAGAAGGGCGGATGCGCTCGGAAAAACGGCCGGTTTCACAATATTCACTATTCAGCTTTACAGCGCCGATCTCAAGAATTTCAAAAGGAAGTGATTTTTCCTCGAATTCCTTTCCGTCGGGGCATTGATTCCATTCTAAGTCAAAGATAATATAATTCATAATACTAGAAGTATACACAAACATAAGTAAAAATACAAGGGAATGTTCAGGGTCTTTCGTCGATTTGTATAGAAACCCCCCGGGTTTTCGTCAAAATTACCATTCATAGATAAATCTGACCCGTTCATAAGCAGATTTTACAATGTCTTTTCAAAAACTTTGTTTAATTATGGTATGGTCTGATGGGGCATCTTTTAGTATACTAAACTCAGTTGAAACTACAGGTACATATTTTAGGAGGTTGTGAAATGGCAAGTTTATCATTGCAGCATATTAATAAAAAATATCCAAACGGATTTGAAGCAGTAAAAGACTTTAATCTTGAAATTGAAGATAAAGAGTTTATTATTTTTGTAGGACCTTCAGGATGTGGTAAATCTACCACGCTTCGTATGATCGCAGGACTTGAGGAGATCTCCAGCGGTACATTGAAGATCGGTGACAGAGTCGTAAATGATGTCGAGCCTAAGGACAGAGATATCGCCATGGTATTCCAGAACTACGCACTGTATCCGCATATGACCGTATATGATAACATGGCATTTGGTCTGAAGCTGAGAAAAGTTCCGAAGGATCAGATCGATAAGATGGTAAAGGATGCAGCTAAGATCCTTGATCTTGACAAATTATTAGACCGTAAGCCGAAGGCACTGTCAGGTGGACAGAGACAGCGTGTTGCTATGGGACGTGCCATCGTGCGTGATCCTAAGGTATTCCTGATGGATGAGCCGCTGTCAAACCTGGATGCAAAGCTGAGAGTTCAGATGCGTATCGAGATCTCCAAGCTGCATCAGAGACTGGGCGCTACCATCATCTATGTAACACATGACCAGACAGAGGCTATGACCCTTGGTACAAGAATCGTTGTTATGAAAGATGGTGTGGTTCAGCAGGTAGATACACCGCAGAACCTGTACAATAATCCGGGTAACTTATTTGTAGCAGGATTCATCGGTTCTCCGCAGATGAACTTCATGGATGCAAAGGTAGAGGTTAAGGGACAGGATGTAAACCTGATCGTAGGAAGCTTCCGTATCAAGCTTCCGGCTGCGAAAGCAAAGAAACTGATCGACGGCGGATATGCAGGAAAGACAGTTGTTATGGGTATTCGTCCTGAGAACGTTCATGATTCTGCAGACTTTATCAAGTCTTCACCGGATACTGTTGTTGAGTCTACGATCAGAGTATACGAGCTGTTAGGTGCAGAAGTATTCTTATACTTTGATGTTGAGGGATTCCCGATGACAGCACGCGTAGACCCGCGTACAACAGCAAGAACAGGTGACAAGGTTAAGTTCGCACTGGATGCTGAGAAGATTCATGTATTTGACAAAGAGACTGAGGTAACGATTACAAACTAGTCTGCATATTTTATACCTTCCCGGTAGTGATATCGGGAAGGTTTTTTGCATAAAGGAGTGAAAGATGGTATCAAGTCAGGTTTTACAGAAAGCAATTGATGAATTGAGGGCAATCACCAGAATCGATCTGTGTATTCTGGGACTGCAAGGAAATGTGGTCGTATCGACTTTTTCCGGCGAGGATATACCGGCAGATGCAGTGAAGGCTTTTGCGGGTTCTGAGGCAGTCAGTCAGGTGATACAGGGATATCATTTTTTTAAAGTAATGGATGATGATGCACTGGAATATGTACTGGTCTCAAAAGGAATCAGTGAAGATTCTTATATGATCGGAAAAGTGGCTGTCAGTGAACTTCAGAATCTCCTGGCAGCATACAGGGAAAGATTTGATAAGAATAGTTTTATTCAGAATCTCCTCCTGGATAATCTGCTTCTGGTGGATATTTATAATCGTGCCAAAAAGCTTCACATTGATGTGGAGGCACGAAGAGTTGTATTTATGATCGAAACCAGGCAGGAAAAGGACAGTATTGCGCTGGAGACCATGAAGACATTGTTCGCATCACGTACGAAGGACTTCATTACGGCTGTAGATGAGAAGAGTATCATTCTGGTGAGAGAACTGAATCAGGATGAATCTTACGGGGAGCTGGAGGGAATTGCCATGATGGTGCGTGATATGCTCAATTCCGAAGCCATGTCGGCTGTTCGCATTGCCTATGGAACCATTGTTGAGGAGATCAATCAGATATCGAAATCCTATAAAGAGGCAAAGATGACTCTGGATGTGGGGAAGATCTTCTATGCGGAGAGGAATATCATCTCATACAATGCACTGGGAATCGGGCGTCTGATTTATCAGCTTCCGGTGCAGCTGTGTGAAATGTTTATGAAAGAGGTGTTTGGAGAACATATGCCGGATACCTTTGATGAGGAGACGATGGTAACGATCAATAAGTTCTTCGAAAACAATCTGAATGTCTCAGAAACGGCGAGACAGCTTTATGTCCACAGAAATACGCTGGTATACCGTCTGGAGAAGCTGCAGAGAAGTACGGGTCTTGACATCCGTGTCTTTGAGGATGCCCTTACCTTTAAGATCGCTCTTATGGTGGTCAGCTATATGAGATATATGGAGAGGCAGGAGTATTGATCTTGAAGATATCAGAAAAGCTGACCATGCTCAGCGCGCAAAGTATGCAAGCCCCTCACGAGTGAGGGGCTTGCATACTTTGTTATATTGTTACTGGTCACGGAGTGAACAGTAACACGCTTCGCGATGCACAGATATGATGCATGCTTCATCATATCGCGCTGCTACTCTCGGGTTTTTACGTGACTTTCGCTTCGCTACACTCACAAAAAACACCTCGAACTGGCTGACGTGTGAATAGTAACGTTCTATTAACATATGTCATGTCTGAATCTGAACAGTTACCGGTTATCGGATACGAATGACCATACTTGCTTTTTTCCCACTGCCATCTCTGGATAGGGCAGTGATTTTTACTTTTTTGCCTTTTCCGGCAGGGAGTGCTTTTAACTGCCCTCTGCTGTTTACTGTAGCATATTCCGGACGGCTGCTGATGTAACGGACCGAAGTGTTTGCTCCTTTAGCCGGGAGGACCGAGACCTTTAAGGATACTTTTTTTCCGGCTTTTACCGAGGAGATCTTCTTTTTAAAGGATATCTTTTTAACAGCTTTTTTCTGTATTTTAATGGTGTAAACAGTTTTCAGATTGCTTCCGTCTGTAGTCTGAGCGGTAATCCGGACCGTTTTTCCGGCACCGGCTTTGGTAGTGTGCAGGATTCCGCGATTGTCTACAGAGGCATATCCGGAATTGCTGCTGGTGAAAATGAGTGACTTACAGGAGGCATTTTCAGGTAAAACAGTAATATCAAAAGCAATCGATTTACCGGGCGCCACTTTGGGGGAATCCAGAGAAAGACGGATCGATGTTACTTTCTGTGTCGTGTCAGTGATAACATTTTCCTTATTATCCGGGTCTTTATGATCCGTGGCAGGGATGTCCGGTTCTTCAGGTCCAACAGGCTGCAGGTGATCCTGTCCCGGCTTGTCCGGATCATCCGGCTGTACAGGGGGATCCGGTTCTGTTACCGTAATATAAAACTGTGAAGTAATATCCCTGCCTTTATACTGGAAAGAGGCACTGATAGTGGCAGTTCCGGGATTCTGTGCAGTGATCAGTCCATTTTCTGATATGGAAGCAACGTCAGGATGATCTGAACTCCATGAAACGGTCTGGCTGTCCGGAACAGTCCTTGCGTAAAGCTGCAGGGTATCACCGGATGTCAGAGTTTTTTTGTTGTTTTCTTCCTCGTCTGCATCCGGCCGGATGGAAAGAATAAGTTCCCCATCCCTGTCTCTGGTACAGGCTTTTATGCGCAGATTCATATCTCCCTTCGCACCGATATCCGTCCATGTTCCATTTTGCAGAAGGAAACTCTGACCGGGCTTTGAACTGGCCGTGCTGCTGCACCATCCATAGTCAGACGAAGAGTCCACAGGAATGACGATACCGGAATTCTGTGCTCCTGTATGCAGTACAACGGAGAATTCTTCGCCTTTATCCAGTTTCAGAGGAGTATCCAGTGAAATGGTATGATAGCCAACGGTTTCTGATTTCCCGGTTGCTGTAAAAAGGGGGGTTCCGCTGCCGGTAGGATTGGCGTTGCGAAGACCATAACCTTTGTATATTTCGACCTTATAGTTTACATCCGGCTGCAGAGTGAAGAAGGAAACATCGGTAATGGATTCATATCCCTGTGCCTGAAATACGTTTGCCTGAACGGCGGTTCCATTGCTGTAGATGGTTTCCATATTAGAAGTACCATCGTATTGATAAAGGTGTTCGTCCTCAGTGATATCAGTAATGGAAAAAAACTGTGCGGTCGTGTTGGATTCGGTTAAGCTCTTATCATAATAGGAAAGCCAGAAATATCCCTGGTCAGCCCATTCGGTTCCCCAGGTGTTTTTTACCAGCCAGGCGCCATCCTGAGGAGGCAGCTGTGTCCCGAAATCTTCTTTCGGAAAATGATCATCCCATCCTACAACAGTAACGGAATGGTTTCCAATCAGCCCGGAATCTCCCACATACATACCATTTGTAGAGGCATTCCACCATTTTTCCTGTTCATGATCTGCATAGTAGCTGATGGTTCCCGCACCATACTTCAGAAGTGCTTTCTTTATTCCGGGAATATCACTCTGCATGACAGAGGTGGATTCCTTCAGGCGATATCCCTGATAGGCCTTGGAGTCAGGGAGAGATACCTGGTATTTATCCTTTTCCCATGCTGCCATCATATCTTTCAGAGGCGCAACGTCCTCATCAGCAGGAGAGATCCCCTGAGCCAGTGTCATGGTTAATATCAGTGTGTTTCCTCCCTTGTCGAGAATGTCAGTGCCGGAAAGAAAATTTTTGTCACCTTCCGTCAGTCCCATGGGATCCGTCACGCGGTTGTAATGGAAGTAGACCGTCTGCCATACAGACAGTGCAAAATCAGAAGGTTTTTCTCCGTTTTTAATGGCAGACATTTCTGCGCTGTCCAGAGAAGAAAATACCCAGCAGCAGCCGGTGCCGCCCTGGTTTTTTACCCGGGTAAGGTAAGTCTCTGATTTTCTGGGATCGAAGACAGCCGGAAGGCTGTCAGCCTCTCTGCTTTGTTTCCGGATGGGCTGCTTTGTCATTTCTTCAGGCAGATATTCAGATATACTGCGATAGCCCGTTCCGTGTGTTTCTACAGAAGATGCATGGGATGTCATACCGGTCAGAAAAAATGCGGTTAATCCGACGGAAACCAGACATCGTTTAAGGTGAATCTTTCGTAAATTCAAGTGTTATCGCCTCCATTTTTTTATTTAACTAAGATGATGCCGAATGATTTTCGGATTTGTTGTTGATACTTTTGTTTATAACTATTATAATGATGCCAGGGTCAAAAGGTCATGATTTTCATGCTTGCATGAAAAATCCGAAGGCATCATGGGGTCAAATGCTTTTGACCACAACATCATATATGATATCTGTTCAGATCCTGGCATGAGCAAAAGGAGTTAAAAGGAAAGCCTCGTAGAGGCTTGCGAATGGACTCTGAACAGTTGAGAATACTCTGAACGGGGGCAGATAGAAAATGGCCGGAAAGAAGCAGAAGATTCTGTTTATTGTGAATCCGAAGTCAGGAAAAGGTTTTATAAAAAATCATCTGATGGATATTATTGATATTTTTATAAAGAATGACAGGAAAGTGACTGTGCATATCACGCAGCGGGAGATGGATGCATGTCAGGTGACCCGAAGACAGGCAAAAAAATATGACCTGATCGTATGCAGTGGCGGTGACGGAACGCTGGATGAGGTCATTACCGGAATGATGGCAAGAAAGCCGGAGGAACGCTGCCCTGTGGGGTATATTCCGGCGGGCAGTACGAACGATTTCGCGGGGAGCCTGGGACTTCCGAGAAATATGAAGGAGGCAGCAGGATATATTATGCAGAGTCAGCCCTGTGCCTGTGATATCGGAGGATTTAATGAGAATTATTTCGTCTATATCGCGGCCTTTGGTGCATTTACCGATGTGTCCTATCAGACCCGTCAGGAGGTAAAGAACGTGCTGGGGCATCTGGCTTATGTTCTGGAGGGGGCAAAGCGTTTATTTAATCTGAAATCCTATCATATGAAGATCAGTACAGGTGAAGAGCAGATGGAGGATGACTTTATCTTTGGAATGGTGACGAATTCCCGGTCAGTAGGAGGATTTAAGAATATTACAGGAAAAAATGTCCAGCTTGATGATGGTGTCTTTGAGGTGACGTTGATCAGGATGCCCAAAAACCCCATAGAGCTTCAGGAAATCCTGGGGGCGATTCTGCTGCAGGAAATGGATCATAAGCTGATCTGTACAAGGAAAGCATCCCGTGTCGTTTTTGAGTCGGAGGAAGAGATTCCGTGGACACTTGACGGAGAGTTCGGAGGCAATCATCGTGAGGTGATCGTCAGAAACCATAAGCATGCGATTTCGATCATGGCAAAGAAGGATAACAGGAGCACCTGCTGGTCCCGGGCGGAAGACTCCATTGAATCAGAAAAGAATACCGAAGTCTGGTGAAATATATACAGAATAACGAATGAATAGAAGAAACCGCAACATACAGAGAAAAAAATCCGGCATTATGACAATAAAATAATTAAAAAATAATGGATATTTAATAAATTTGATAGTGAACCAAAGAAATTTATATGGTTTTCTGAAGCTATGCCTGTTATAATAGAGCTACACCTCGTGGGGGATGGTCCCCTGCGGAGAATATTTATACAGGAGGATATATAAAATGAAGAAGAAAGTAATCAGCGCATTACTTGCAACTGCTATGGTAGCAACTATGGTAGCAGGATGCGGAAGCAAAAAACCAGCTGAGACAACAGCAGCAACAGAAGCAGCAGCAGAAACAGAGGCAGCTGCAGCAGACACAGAGGCAGAAAGCGTAGCAGAAGCAGTGGAAGATGCAGGTGTTGACCTGGCAGATGCAAACGTAGCAGTTTTCTACTACACATTCTCTGATACCTACATCTCATCTGTACGTACCGCTCTGGATGGCGCACTCGATGGACTGGGAGTTAAATATCAGGACTTTGACGCTAACAGCAACCAGACAACACAGAACGAGCAGATCGATACCGCTCTTCAGACAGGCGCTAATGTACTGGTAGTTAACATCGTTACTTCCGGTTCTGTAGACGCTTCCCAGCAGATCGTTGACAAGGCTTCTGCAGCAGGCGTTCCTGTAATCTTCTTCAACCGTGCAGTTGAGACTGACGAGGAAGAGGGACAGGTACTTGGAAGCTATGACAAGTGTGCTTTCGTAGGAACAGATGCTCCGGAAGCAGGTCATATGCAGGGTAAGATGATCGGTGAGTACCTGGTTGAGAACTTTGACGCTGTTGACTTAAACGGCGACGGCAAGATTTCCTATGCAATGTTCATGGGACAGCTTGGTAACGTAGAGGCTATTTACCGTACACAGTATGGTGTAGAAGATGCAAACGCAGTTCTGACAGCAGCTGGAAAGCCGGAGCTTGAGTACTTTGATGCTTCCAACGCAGACAAATATCAGGTTGACCAGGATGGTAACTGGAGCGCAACAGCAGCTAACAACTACATGACAACAAACCTGTCCCAGTACAATGAGGACAATGGCAACATGATCGAGCTGGTTATCTGCAACAACGATGGTATGGCTGAGGGTGCTATCTCCGCTCTGAATGACAAGGGATACAACCTGGGAACAGCAGACTGCACAACGATCCCTGTATTCGGTGTTGACGCTACAGATGCAGCTAAGCAGCTGATCGCTGATGGCAAGATGACAGGTACGATCAAGCAGGATGCTGAAGGTATGGCAGCATGTATCGCAGATCTGGTTAAGAATGCAGGTTCCGGACAGGATGTTATGGCTAACACTGACAGCTACAACATCTCTGCGAACGTAGCTAACAAGATCTACATCCCGTACGCTATGTACACAGGAGAATGATTGAATCATTAAGAAATATGAGAGGGCAGCAAAGGGCGAGACTCGAAAGCATTATGCAGGTTGCATAATAAAAGTAATACAGGAGGACAGCCGCCACATGGTTGGCGGCTGTTTCTTAGGTATAAAAGACAGGAGGTCAGGATATGGAGCATGAGGTTTTGCTTGAGATGAAAAACATCTCCAAGGAGTTCCCGGGCGTAAAGGCGCTGGATAACGTTTCGCTGACAGTGAAGAGGGGAACGGTTCATGCGCTGATGGGCGAAAACGGTGCCGGGAAATCCACACTGATGAAATGCCTGTTTGGAATGTATGCAAAGGATGGCGGGGAAATTTTCCTTGAGGGGAAAGAGATTAATTTCAAGAGTTCAAAGGAAGCATTGGAAAATGGTGTTGCCATGGTTCATCAGGAGCTGAACCAGGCGCTGAAACGAAGTGTAATGGATAATCTCTGGCTTGGACGTTTTCCTAAAATCGGCGGCATTATGACAGACGACAAAAAGGCATATAATGATACATTGAAAGTGTTTGAAGAACTGGAAATTGATGTGGATCCGAGAAGGATCATGAGCACGATGCCGGTTTCCCAACGCCAGATGGTAGAGATTGCAAAGGCAGTTTCATTTAATTCGAAAGTTATCGTGTTCGATGAGCCGACATCTTCTTTGACAGAAGAAGAGGTAGAGCACTTATTTAAGATTATAAATATGCTGAGAGACCGTGGCGTGGGTATTATTTACATTTCCCACAAGATGGCGGAGATCCTTCGGATATCTGACGAGATCACCGTCATGCGAGATGGTACATGGGTAGCGACGAAGCCTGCAAAGGAAATGACGATGGATGAGATCATCCGTCTGATGGTAGGACGTGAGCTGACGAACCAGTTCCCGCCGAAGACGAATAAGCCGGGGGACTATGCATTAGAGGTAGAGAACCTTACTGCACAGTATTCCCTTCTGAAGGATGTTTCCTTCAAGGCACGCAGAGGTGAGATCGTAGGTCTGGCAGGTCTGGATGGAAGCGGACGTACCGAGACACTGGAGAACATCTTCGGTATCGCGACGAGAAAGTCAGGTACGATTAAGCTGGACGGCAAACAGGTTCTCAACAGAAATGCCCGCGAATCGATTAAGAACGGCTTTGCCCTGCTGACAGAGGAGAGACGTGCGACAGGTATCTTTGCTATTCTGAATATTCGCGAAAATACGGTTATTTCCAGCTTGAAGAGACATAAAAAAGGATTTTACCTGAGTGAGAAGTCCATGAGGAAAGACACTCAGGAATACATTGGGAAGATGCGTACAAAGACTCCTACACAGGAGACGAAGATCCGCTCTCTTTCCGGTGGTAACCAGCAGAAGGTTATCTTAAGCCGCTGGCTGCTGACAGAGCCTGAGGTACTGCTTCTGGATGAGCCTACCCGTGGTATCGACGTAGGTGCGAAATATGAGATTTACCAGTTGATTCTGGATTTGGCAAACAAGGGCAAAATCGTCCTGGTGGTATCTTCAGAGATGCCGGAGCTGCTTGGTATCTGTGACCGTATTCTGGTTATGTCCGGCGGACGTCTGGCAGGCGAAGTAGATGCCCGTAATACGTCACAGGAAGAAATCATGACTCTTGCAGCAAAATATGTATAAGGAGGCTGAGATACGTGAAAATCGCATTTGTAGAAAATTTTAAAACAAACCTTGCAAATTTTAAAGCAATGGACAGCAAGGATAAGGGCAATTATGTAAAGGAAACGCTTCTGAACAATGCACTGTACATACTGATTATTCTTGCAGTTATTTATACTTATGTAAAAAATCATAATTTCCTGAGCACAGGATCTATCGTAAACATTGTTTCTCTGTCAGCGGCGAACCTTCCGATCGCTCTTGGTATCGGTGGATGTATCGTACTGACAGGTACCGACCTTTCTGCAGGACGTGTTGTAGGTCTTACCGCATGTATCTCGGCATCCCTGCTTCAGTCTATGGATTACGCTACAAAGATCTTCCCGAATCTGCAGCCTCTGCCGATTCCGGTGGTAATCCTGATTGTTATGGTTGTCGGTGCCATCGTTGGTGCAGTCAACGGTTTCTTCGTTGCACACTTTAAGCTGCATCCGTTCATCGTAACGCTGGCTACTCAGCTGATCACTTATGGTGTCCTGTTGATGTACATCATGCTGAACGGAAACAATGGACAGCCGCTGTCCGGTCTGGATTCATCCTTTAAGAACTTTGTAACAGGAAGTATCGTATCTCTGGGCAAGGTTCCGATTCCGAACTATATCTGGTATGCACTCATCTGCGTAATCGCAATGTGGTTCATCTGGAACAAGACATCCTTTGGTAAGAATATGTTTGCTGTAGGTTCCAACCCGGAAGCAGCAAACGTATCCGGTGTTAATGTAGGTCTGACAACAATCCTGGTACACACACTGGCAGGTGCTATGTATGGTATCACAGGTTTCATCGAGTCCGCACGTATCGGTTCCAACACCGCACAGACCGGTCTGAACTACGAGTGTGATGCGATCGCAGCCTGCGTAATCGGTGGTGTATCCTTCGTCGGTGGTACTGGTAAGATCAGCGGTATCGTACTTGGTGTATTCGTTCTTCGAATCATCTTCGTTGCACTGACCTTCCTGTCAATCGACCAGAACATGCAGTATATCATCAAGGGTCTGATCATCCTTGCAGCATGCTCCATCGATATGAGAAAATATCTGGTTCGTAAATAATTCTTTGCGGTATCAGAGCATAATAATAGGGCAGAGCCGGAATAAGTTGTCCGGTTCTGCCTTTCTTAGCATACATTGCAGACTTTGCGGAAAGGAGAAACAGGATGAGTGATAACGCAAGAAACAGAGGAAGAATGGCAATTTATGCCATGGCAGGATTTTATCTGCTTTTTATGGCATACAAGTTGTTGACAAGCCTGCCCACCAGTTCTGGCAATGAAAAGATTTTGATGGTCATATTTATGATATTTTTTGCCGTGGTGGGTGCCGGAATGATGATTATGGGGATTGTGACGGGATATAAACTCTCCAGACCGGCTGTTGACGAAGATCCGGAAGCGACAGCTGAACGGACAGATGATACTGGTGATGAAGAATGATTGTTACCGGTCACGGAGTGAACAGTAACGAATGATTGTGAAACAGATATTGCAATAAAACGGGAAGTGAATTATAGTAGAGTTTCAGATATGTTTTCAGGAAAAGACACGGGAGAAGACACAGGAGGAAGGAACAGATGGGGCTTTACAAGGTGATGCTGGTGGATGATGAAGAGGCTGTCCGGCAGGCAATTGCAAGAAAGTTAGACTGGGAAGCAATCGGATTTGAGGTAATTGCTACTGCAGAAAATGGTGAAGAGGCACTGGAACTGGCAGAAAAGCTGAGTCCGGATGTCGTGATGACAGATATTATGATGCCTTTCATGGATGGTCTTACCCTTTGCCGTAAAATGAAAGAATCGCAAAGGAATATCAGAATTGTCATTTTTTCCGGATTTGACGAATTTGAATATGCGAGAGAAGCGATCAAACTGGAAGTAGAAGAATATATTTTAAAACCGATTGATTCGGAAGAACTCAGGAATGTGTTTTTGAGAATAAAGAAGAATCTGGATGCAGAGATCGATGAGAAACGGAACCATGAGAAGCTTTATGAATACTATCAGAAGAGCCTGCCGGTCATGAAGGAGCAGTTTATGGCAGGTCTGCTGGAAGGAAAGATATCAGATGAACTGATTGAGGAGATGAACGAGTCCTACGAAGTGAATCTGGATGCGCCATTTTATTCGGTTGCTGTCTTTCGGGCGGATATGGGAGAGCAGGCGATGGAAAGGCGAAGCCTTATAAATCTGTCATTGAAGCAGATCATAAATGAGAATACGAAAAAGCGGACCGATTTCAGGAGCTTTCTATATCTTGATCTGGTAGCTGTTATCATGCTGCTGGAAGAAGCAGCTGAGGTGAAGAAGGAGATTCAGGAAATGAATCAGATCTGCAAAGAAGCGAACCGGCTGCTGGAGGTCAATGTGACAGCGGGAATCGGCCAGGCAGTTACGGGACTCGGGAATCTTGCCGTTTCCTATCAGGGGGCAGTGGATGCCGTAGACTATCGGGTATTACTGGAACCAAACCAGGCTATTTATATTCGTGATATTCAGCCGGCACCGAGCAGGGACTTTGTACTGGATGATCAGGATATACAGAAGGTTACAAAAGCAGTAAAGCTGGGCAGGCAGCATGAGGTAAGAGAAGCAGTCGAAGAGCTGATGGGAAAGTTTAAGCATTCCAATATTTCACTGCACCGCTATCAGGTTGCCATGATGGAACTTGTAACAGAGCTTTTGAAACTGGGGCGCTCTTATCATCTGAATCTGGAAGAGATTTTCGGTGGAAATATGGATTTTTACCAGGAAATCGCAAAGTTTGATTCTCTTGATTCCCTGGGAGAGTGGCTGTACAATGTGTGTATGAAATTCCGGTCCCTGATTCGTCAGGAGCAGACAGATTCGACAAAGCTGCTCACGGAAAAAGCAAAGCAGTTTATTCAGGAGAACTATGCGGACAGTAATCTGTCGGTGGAGATTCTCTCTAATTATCTGAACGTAAGTGCGGCATATTTTTCTACGATCTTCAAAAAGGAGACAGGGCAGAGTTTTGTTATGTATCTGACGAATGTAAGAATGGAAGCCGCACTGGAACTTTTAAACAATACTCAGGAAAAGACCTATGTAATAGCGGGAGAGGTGGGATATACGGAGCCGAATTACTTCAGTTATGTGTTTCGGAAAAAATACGGTATGTCCCCGACAAAATACAGAATGAGCAAAATGGAGAATCATGAAAGCGAAGATTAAGAAGATCTGGTGGCGGATAAAAGACTATTATCAGACGGCAAGCATCAGCCAGATTACTGCAGTATCATTCACAATTGTTTCAATTATCTCTCTGGGATTTGCCGCAATACTGCTCTATACCAGATTCAGTATCGGTACAGAGAATCTGATCGATAAAAACAATGAGCAGCTGATCAATCAGGTGAGCCTGAACCTGGAAACAAATGTCCGCAATATGATGAGAATTTCGAACTCTATGTATTACTGTGTGATAAAAAATGTGGACCTGTCTTCAAAGAATCTTGACGGAGAGATGAATCTTCTGTATGAAGCAAATAAGGATGGGCTGGTCAGCATCGCCTGTTTTGAGAAAGATGGAAGTCTGGTGTCGGCAACACCTGTTGCCAGCCTGAAAAAGGATGTGGATGTGGTAGATCAGGGGTGGTTTCGCAAGGCAAATGACGAAATTGAAAATCTGCATTTTTCAACTCCTCATGTCCAGAATCTGTTCACAGACAGTACGTCCAGGTATTACTGGGTGATTTCTCTGAGCCGTATTGTAGAATTGACGAGAAACGGAGAGACCAGCCGTGGCGTCCTTCTGGTGGATATGGATTACAGCGGGATCGAGCAGCTTTTTGAAAAAGTGAATTCAGGAGGATCGGGGTATACCTATCTGATTGACGGTTCCGGCGAAATCATCTATCATCCCAGACAAAAGGCAATCTATGCCAACCTGAATACGGAGAATAATCTGATGGCTGCAAAGTATGAAGATGGAAGCCACACGGAGACTTTCCAGGGAGAGGAACGTCTGGTGACAGTGAAAACCATGGGATATACGGGATGGAAGATTGTGAATGTTGTTCCAAAGGATGAATTTTACCTCGACCTGAACCAGATGAGGATATTCGTTTTAATTATTGTTATCTTTACCATCTTATGCATGGTTATGCTGAATATTTTTGTATCAGGTAAAATCACCGATCCGATCCGCCATCTGGAGGAGTCCGTGAAGGAACTTGAGCGCGGGAATCTGACAATGGAAATCTATGAGGGAGGCTCTCAGGAGATCCGTCATCTGGGAAGAACCATACGCTCCGTGGTTGCACAGATGAGAAGGCTGATGGATGATATGGTAATGGAGCAGGAGGCAAAAAGAAAAACAGAACTGGATGCGCTTCAGTCCCAGATCAATCCGCATTTCCTGTACAATACACTGGACTCGATCGTATGGATGATTGAGGGGGAACAGTATAAAGAGGCCATTTCCATGGTAACGGCTCTGTCCCGGCTATTTCGGATCAGTATCAGCAAGGGGAAGACGATCATCAGCATTGCGGATGAGGCAGAGCATGCCAGAAACTATATGAACATTCAGAAAGTACGCTATAAAAACCGGTTTGTATTCAGTATGGAGATGGAGAAGAGAATTCTGCAATACAGCACGATCAAGCTGGTCATCCAGCCAATACTGGAAAATGCGATCTACTACGGCATGGAATCGATGGACGGTGACGGAATCATCCGTGTGCATGGATATGAGAAGGATGGAGATATTTATATTGATGTGGACGATAATGGTCCGGGGATGCCACAGGAGATCGTAGATTATCTTCTGACAGACAATGATCGCGTTCACAAGAAAGGTTCCGGTGTTGGACTTTTGAATGTGCACCAGAGAATCCGCCTGTATTTCGGGGACGCATATGGTCTGGAAATTCACAGTGAACCGGATGTGGGAACGTGCGTCAGAATCCATCTTCCCAGATCGTTTGCAAAGGAGGGAAGGAAAGCATGAACAGGAAAAACTGGCTGGCAGTGGGAGCTGTCACCGGACTTCTGATTCTCCTTTCTGTGGTTTCCTATGTTTACATGGATTCTTTTCAGACAAGTGGACAAAGAGTAAATATATCTGTAGTGGTTTACGGGAGCACAGATGAAAGATGGATAGCGTTCCGACAGGGGGTTGATCAGGCTGCATCCGACTTTGGGGCTCTGGTAAATTTTGTGATCCTCTCAGGGACAAATGACAGTGAGGAACAAAAAGAGCAGATGGACCGTGAGCGCGCGAATGGGACAGAGGGAATGGTGGCAGCCGTGACAGACAGTCATCAGATGTCCGGGTATATTACCACGATGGCAAATGTGGTACCGATTGTGCTGGTGGAGAGCCGGATCGAAAGGGATGAATCTCTTCCATGCGTGGCAGCAGATTCATATAAAATGGGGGAAGAACTGGCACGCCTTATTATGGAAAAAGAGGATGAGAGCGTTCCGATTACGGTGGTTCAGATCGGAGACAACAGAAGCAGCAGACGTGACCGTCTTGAGGGATTCCGGAATGCCTGTGCCAGTGCAGGGCGTGAGGTGGAGCAGGTGGTGTATCCCAGCAGGGAGTCCATGAGCCGCGTGCTTGAGAGCAGCGGGACACAGATACTGGCTGCACTTGACGATACAGGACTTGAGATGACGGTAAATATCGTTGGAGAATCTCTGGAAAACAGGAAGGTTTATGGAATCGGGAGCAGCCGTCGGATCGTGTCTGCTCTGGATCAGGGCCTGATTCAGGGGATCGTATTCCAGAACGAATTTAACATGGGGTACGAGGCAGTCGATACCTTAATACAGAAGATACGCAAAGGAGGAGCAGGGGAGCCCAAGGAGATCGATTACCACAGAGTGACCGGTGAAACTCTGCATGAACCGGAAAATGAGAGGCTTCTTTATCCTATCATTCAGTAGAAACCAGGGAGAAGATATGAAGAGGACAGGCAATGCAGCAATACTGCTCCTGTGTGCAGTGCTTTTCATGGCAGGATGCTCAGGAGAATTCAGAAAGGAAAAAAGAGGCATGCCCCGGAACCTGAAAATCGGAATCTGTGCATATGATCAGTATGATACGTTTATTTTAAGTGTTATACAGGATTTTCAGACAGCGGCAAAGCAGAAGGAAAAGGAGACGGGAATCTCGATCACAGTCGAAGTGGCAGGTGCCGGGGGAAAGCAGAATGTTCAGAATGACCAGGTGGCAGACTTTATTGACTCCGGATGTGATATTCTGTGTGTCAATATCGTTGACAGGACAGATGCCACCATGATCATTGATAAAGCAAAAAATGCAGACGTCCCGGTCATCTTTTTCAACAGAGAACTGGTACAGGAGGATCTCAGGCGCTGGGACAAGCTGTATTATGTAGGGTCTGAACCACAGAAATCCGGTATCATGCAGGGTGAGATCATTACCCGGCTGTGTGGCGGGGAGAATGGAATCACCGTCTATGACCGCAACAGGGATGGAAAGCTGCAGTATGTGATGCTGGAAGGAGAAGCAGGCCATCAGGATGCGCTCATCCGTACGGAATATTGTGTGAAGACGATTACGGATGCCGGAATTCTGCTGGAAAAGCTGGGGGATGAAATCGCAAACTGGAACAGGGCACAGGCACAGACAAAAATGAATCTGTGGATCAATGAGTTTGGGGATGAAATTGAGCTGGTGCTTTGCAATAATGACGATATGGCACTTGGAGCCATTGATGCCTGGAAGGAGTCGGGAAGAAGTGTATTCCCTGTCATTGTGGGAATTGATGGAAATGATGCTGCCCTGGAGGCGGTGAAGGAGGGCACGATGGCCGGGACAGTTATAAACGATGCAAAAGGCCAGGCGGAGAGCATGCTGGCGCTTGCCTGTGTGCTGGGGTGCCATACGGAACTGCCGCAGGAACTGCAGGATGGAACCTATATCCGTCTTCATCACAGAATCGTAACGTCAGAAAATGTGGATGAGATGATCAACCATTAGTGATAAACCGTTAATTTCATGTAAATAGCTATTTCTTTTTTTGAAAAACTGGGTTATAATGTAAAAGAATAGAGTGCGTGGGACGTTACGATTCACACGTCAGCCAGTTCGAGGTGTGGGACTGGAACGTATGAATATGCGGAACAGTTGCGTATTTATTAAGAAAATGGAGGAAAAAGACTATGTTAGTATCAGCAAAAGAAATGTTACAGAAAGCAAAAGCAGGTCACTATGCAGTAGGACAGTTCAATATCAATAACCTGGAGTGGACAAAGGCAATCCTGCTCACAGCACAGGAGAACAATTCCCCTGTAATCCTTGGCGTATCTGAAGGTGCAGGAAAGTACATGGCAGGATACAAGACTGTCGTAGGTATGGTAAACGGAATGCTGGAAGAGCTGAATATTACGGTTCCTGTAGCACTTCATCTGGATCACGGCAGCTACGAAGGATGTCTGAAATGTGTAGAAGCAGGCTTTTCATCCATCATGTATGATGGTTCTCACAGCCCGATTGACGAAAATGTTGCAAACACCAAGAAGCTTGTAGAGATCTGTGCAGAGCACGGAATGTCTCTGGAGGCAGAGGTTGGATCCATCGGCGGCGAGGAAGATGGTGTCGTAGGTATGGGTGAGTGTGCAGATCCGGAAGAGTGCAAGAGAATCGCAGATCTGGGAATTGACTTCCTGGCAGCAGGTATCGGAAACATTCACGGAAAATATCCGGAAAACTGGAAGGGCTTAAGCTTTGAGACTCTGGATGCTGTTCAGCAGCGTACCGGGGACATGCCTCTCGTTCTTCACGGTGGTACAGGTATCCCGACAGACATGATCAAGAAAGCGATCAGCCTTGGCGTAGCTAAGATTAATGTAAATACAGAGTGTCAGCTTGCATTTGCAGCAGCTACACGTGAGTACATCGAGGCTGGAAAGGATCAGCAGGGCAAGGGATTTGACCCGCGTAAGCTTCTGGCTCCTGGATTCGAAGCAATCAAGGCTACTGTAAAAGAGAAAATGGAGATTTTCGGTTCGATCGACAAGGCATGATCGTGTCACAGAGTGAACAGTAACCGGCTCTTTTGAGTTGATTAAAAAAGATAAAAATTTTGCTTGCTTTTTTTGGAAAAATAGAGTATTTTATATACAGATTCTAAATCAGGTAAATAAATGCAGGCGAACAAAGGCGTTCCACTTACGGGTGGAGCGCCTTTTTATGATATAGAATTTCCTGTATCACAAAAACCTCCGGATGATACAGATCACTCTTTTGTGTTTTCTGTCGGAGCCCTCAGGGGGATGTGTTTATTTCCTTTACAGAAAGGATGAGGAGCAAATGAGTGAAAAAATGAATGTTGCAGAAATCTTTGGTGAAAATGTATTTAATGACAAAGTCATGCAGGAGCGTCTGCCAAAGAAGGTTTACAAAGAGCTGAAGAAAACGATGAAAGAGGGGAAAGAATTAGACCCCATGGTTGCGGATGTAGTGGCTGAGGCCATGAAAAACTGGGCAGTGGAAAAAGGAGCTACCCATTATACCCACATTTTCCAGCCGCTGACCGGTATGACAGCAGAAAAGCACGACTCTTTCATTACTGCGCCGAGAGAAGACGGAACCATATTGATGGAGTTTTCAGGTAAGGAGCTGATCAAGGGTGAGCCGGATGCCTCCTCGTTCCCGTCAGGAGGACTGAGAGCTACCTTTGAGGCGAGAGGATATACAGCCTGGGATTGTACTTCACCGGCATATGTCAGGGAAGACGCGGCTGGAGCCATTCTCTGTATCCCGACTGCTTTCTGTTCCTATACAGGTGAGGCCCTCGACCAGAAGACACCTCTTCTTCGCTCCATGGAGGCAATCAATGAACAGGCTCTTCGACTGTTAAGGCTGTTTGGAAATACGACTTCTAAGAAGGTAACACCTTCCGTGGGACCGGAGCAGGAGTATTTCCTGGTAGATAAACAGAAATATTTAAAGAGAAAAGATCTGATCTTTACAGGACGTACCCTTTTTGGTGCGATGCCGCCAAAGGGACAGGAGCTGGATGACCATTATTTTGGTACGATCAGACAGCGCATTGCCTCTTTTATGAAGGATGTGAATGAGGAGCTGTGGAAGCTGGGAGTATCCGCCAAGACCCAGCACAATGAAGTGGCACCGGCACAGCATGAGCTGGCACCGATCTATGCGGAGGCCAATATCGCAGTAGATCATAATCAGCTGGTTATGAAGACCTTAAAGAAGGTGGCATGTCAGCACGGACTGCAGTGCCTGCTCCATGAGAAACCTTTTGCAGGAGTGAACGGTTCCGGTAAACATAACAACTGGTCGATCACTACGGACGATGGTATCAATCTGCTCGATCCGGGTAAGACACCTCATGAAAATATCCAGTTTCTTCTTGTCCTGACCTGTATCTTAAGAGCAGTTGATGAACATGCAGATCTGCTCCGTGAATCAGCAGCAGATCCCGGAAATGATCACAGACTGGGAGCAAATGAGGCACCGCCTGCGATTATCTCCGTATTTCTGGGGGAACAGCTGGAGGATGTGCTGGAGCAGCTGATCAGTACAGGTACAGCTACACACAGTTTAAAGGGTGGCGTGCTTCAGACGGGTGTTAAGACACTTCCTGATTTTGCCAAGGATGCAACTGACCGTAACCGGACATCACCGTTTGCCTTTACAGGCAATAAATTTGAGTTCCGTATGGTTGGGGCCAGGGATTCGATCGCAGGTCCGAATATCGTGCTGAATACAATTGTAGCAGAGGCATTTGCGGATGCGTGCGATATTCTGGAAAATGCAGATGATTTCGAAATGGCTGTCCATGATCTGATCAAGAAACAGGCGACAGAGCATCAGAGGATCGTATTCAACGGAAACGGTTATTCCGATGAGTGGGTTGCCGAGGCAGAGAGAAGAGGACTTCCAAATATCAAGTCTATGGTAGAAGCCATTCCGGTATTGACAAGTGAAAAAGCGATTGCCATGTTCGGGCGTTTTGGTGTATTCACAAAAGCAGAGCTGGAGTCCCGTGTGGAGATTAAATACGAAAATTATGCAAAAGCGATCAACATCGAAGCAAAGACGATGATTGATGTGGCAAGCAAGCAGATCATTCCGGCAGTGGTATCTTATACGAAGAGCCTGGCGGATACGGTCATTGCTGTAACTGCGGCAGGAGCAAAGGCGACGGTTCAGTCTGCACTTCTGAAAGATGTGAGTGATCTGTTAGAGGAGACGAAGGCAGCACTGGCGAAGCTGGTCGAGCTGGATGCAGAGGCAGCAATGAAGGAAGAAGGTGCAGAGCAGGCAGTGTTCTTCCATGAAGTCATTATGCCGGCAATGGAAAGTCTTCGTGCTCCTGTTGATAAGCTGGAGATGATCGTTGACAAGGATGTATGGCCGATGCCATCTTATGGTGATCTGATCTTTGAAGTGTAAATGAAGGGCGAGAGCCCTGCATGAGCAAAAGGAAAGCCTCGCAGAGGCGGTTTTGCTAATGGACTCTGAACAGTTACTAACTGACAAGGCAGGCAGGAGAGACATGGAAGCGTCTCTTTTGCTTGCTTTTTTTAATAAATTGCGATATCATGTGCGTAGTACTAAGGTATCGGAGGAAAAAGATGAGCGATAAGATGAATGTTGCGGAGATTTTCGGACAGAATGTGTTTAATGATAAAGTGATGCAGGAGCGCTTGCCGAAAAAGGTATACAAAGAGCTTCATAAGACGATCGATGATGGAAAAGAGCTGGATGCCATGACTGCAGAGGTCGTGGCAGGAGCAATGAAAGACTGGGCAGTGGAAAAGGGTGCCACACACTATACCCACTGGTTCCAGCCGCTGACAGGATTTACGGCTGAGAAGCATGATTCCTTTATCACAGCACCGGATGAGGAAGGATCCGTCCTGATGGAATTCTCCGGCAAGGAGCTGATCAAGGGAGAACCGGATGCATCTTCTTTTCCTTCGGGCGGTCTTCGAGCGACTTTTGAGGCGAGGGGTTACACTGCATGGGACTGTACATCTCCGGCATTTGTCCGTGAGGATGAGGCCGGTCCGATTCTGTGCATACCGACAGCATTCTGCTCCTATACAGGCGAGGCACTGGATCAGAAGACGCCTTTGCTGCGGTCCATGGAAGCTGTTCAGAAGCAGTCTCTGCGTCTGCTGCGCCTGTTCGGAAACACGACATCCAGGAAGGTGGTTCCGTCTGTGGGGGTAGAGCAGGAATATTTTATCGTATCCCGTGAGAAATATCTGAAGCGCAAGGATCTGATCTTTACCGGCAGGACACTTTTTGGGGCTATGCCGCCGAAAGGACAGGAACTGGATGACCACTATTTCGGTGTCATCCGGCCGAAGATTGCCTCATTTATGCGGGATGTAAACCGTGAGCTCTGGAAACTGGGCGTTTCTGCAAAGACACAGCATAATGAAGTGGCACCTGCACAGCACGAGCTGGCCCCGATCTATGCGCAGTGCAATGTGGCAGCGGATCATAACCAGATTATCATGGAGACATTAAAGCGGGTGGCAGAGGAACACGGACTGCAGTGTCTGCTCCACGAGAAGCCTTTTGCAGGAGTGAATGGTTCCGGAAAGCACAATAACTGGTCCCTTACCACAGATGACGGAATCAATCTGCTGGATCCGGGCAGGACTCCTCATGATAACATTCAGTTTCTTCTGATTATCATGTGCATTCTTCGTGCGGTAGACCGCCATGCAGATCTGCTGCGTGAATCGGCGGCAGATGTGGGAAATGACCACCGTCTGGGTGCCAATGAGGCTCCTCCTGCGATCATTTCTGTATTTCTGGGAGAACAGCTGGAGGATGTGATGGCACAGCTGATCAGCACAGGAACAGCTACGCACAGCCTGAAGGGCGGTAAGCTGCATACCGGGGTAAAAACGCTCCCGGATTTTGCCAAGGATGCCACTGACAGAAACAGAACATCGCCGTTTGCATTTACGGGAAACAAGTTTGAATTTCGTATGGTAGGCTCCAGAGACTCTGTGGCAGAATGTAATGTAGTCATTAATACGATCGTAGCAGAATCGTTTGCAGAGGCCTGTGACGTGCTGGAGAAGGCAGAAGACTTTGATCTGGCAGTTCATGATATGATAAAAGAGCTGGCAGAGAAGTATCAGAGAATCGTGTTTAATGGTAACGGCTATTCGGAGGAGTGGGTTGAAGAGGCTAAGAGAAGAGGTCTGCCGAACATAAAGTCCATGGTAGAGGCGATACCTGCCCTCATTACGGATAAAGCAGTGAACCTGTTTGAAAAGTTTGGCGTATTTACCAGAGCAGAACTGGAGTCACGTGTGGAGATCCAGTATGAGGGTTATGCCAAGGCGATCAATATCGAGGCCAGGGCCATGATCGATATTGCCAGTAAGCATATCATTCCTGCTGTTATGCGTTTTGCCAGAAATCTGGCGGGAACAGCAAACGAAATCAGGCAGGCGGGTGCAGATGTGACAGTGCCTATGAATCTGCTTAAAGAGACGACAGCGCAGCTGACAGCCACCAAAATGGCTCTTGCCAGACTTGAGGAAGTGACTGAGAATGCTGCAGGGATGGCAGCAGGCAGGGAGCAGGCGGAGTATTATTACAAAACAGTGGTTGCAGCTATGGAACAGCTTCGCATTCCTGTGGATAAGCTGGAGATGATCGTAGACAAGGAAGAATGGCCGATGCCGTCCTATGGGGATTTATTGTTTGAAGTATAACTGTTCAGAGCCGTGCAGATTTATAAAATTAAAAAACTCCCGTAAAAAGGAGGATGCCAGGCAGTGTCTGCCTGGCAGTATTATGAAAAAGTTTATTTGAAAGTATACTGATTCGCTTTGTTTTCTTATGATGGACTTAGTATACGGAAAAGAAATGAAGAAAAAATGAGAGTATAATGAAAAATTCTTTAATGATGGATGAATAAAATATGAACACGCACAAGCGTTTTCATATTTTTTTAAAATGAGTTAGTAAAAATGTATAAATTGTATTGAAAATAATAAAAGATATGCACAAATCATACAAAATATTTCGAATAAAGAAATTGAGGTTTGACAATGGGATATTTTGGTGTATAATCTGTAGCTATAAAGAACGAGGGTGTTCCAGAGAAGGAATACCCTCGTTTTTTACCATACAGCTGTGCAAACGGTTATGGATGGAGAAAAACGAAGGAGGTTACATTTATGAAGAAACTGGAAATGATTATCAAGCCGGAAAAACTGGAGGATCTGAAAGTGATTCTGGATGAATGCCATGCAAATGGTGTCATGATTTCCAATATCATGGGGTATGGTACACAGAAGGGATTTAAGCGACTTTACAGAGGGACGGAGTACAGCATGAACCTGCTTCCGAAGGTAAGAGTTGAGACTGTCGTGGAGGATCAGGTGAGCGAGACAATCATCGACCGGGTTGTAAAAGAAATCAATACCGGAAGCTACGGTGACGGTAAGATTTTTGTTTATGATGTGGAGGATGCGATCCGGATCCGTACAGGTGAGCGTGGTACAGGAGCGTTATAGAAGAGAAAATGGAAATAGCTGCTCTTTTTTATGCAGGCAGGCTTTGCTATGGTGGAAACCGGATTTACAAGAGCCAAGAATGCCGGAAATATTATTATGAAGAACCTGATGGATTTTGCGTTTGGTTCCGTGGTTTACTGGTTCCTGGGATTTGGCCTGATGATGGGCGAAGGAAACGGGTTTATCGGAACGATCGATCTGTTCTGCAGAGGCGATTACAGCAGTAATATTCCATCCTGGGCGATGATAGCATTTAACACAATGTTCTGTGCGACAGCGGCAACGATCGTGTCAGGAGCTATGGCAGAGAGAACGAAGTTTTCTGCATACATCATTTACAGTATCCTGATCAGTCTTCTGATTTATCCGATCGAAGGACACTGGATCTGGGGCGGCGGCTGGCTGTCAGATTTAAGCATTGGAAATTCAGCAGGATTTATTGATTATGCAGGCTCTACGGCAGTTCATATGACCGGTGGTGTAGCGGCACTTATAGGAGCGTGGATACTGGGACCGCGTATTGGAAAGTATGATAAGAATGGAAATCCAAGAGCGATTCCGGGACATAGTATTACACTTGGCGCATTAGGCTGCTTTATCTTATGGTTCGGATGGTTTGGATTTAACCCGGCTTCCAGTTACGGCCTTTCTACTCCGGAAAAAGCACTGGAGGTATCAAATGTATTTATGACAACCAATATTGCAGCGGCTGCAGCGACCTGTGTTACCATGTGCCTGACATGGATCCGTTACAAAAAAACGGATGTTTCCATGACATTAAATGGTTCGCTGGCAGGTCTGGTAGCGATCACGGCAGGATGTAATGCGGTAGATCCGTGGGCAGCAGCAATTATCGGTGCGTTAGCCGGAGCTCTGGTTGTCTTTTCTGTAGAATTCTTTGATAAGATTGCAAAGATCGATGACCCGGTTGGTGCGATTTCGGTACACGGCGTATGTGGAGCCTTTGGAACGATTATGATCGGTTTCTTTGCAAGAGAGGACGGTCTTTTCACAACAGGACATTGGGAACGTCTGGCCATTCAGTGTATCGGCGTGATTTCTGTAGCTGTTTTTGTAGCAGTATCCATGTTGGTTATATTTACGGTCATCAGAAAAACCATTGGTCTTAGAGTATCTCCGGAAGAAGAGATTGGCGGCCTCGATCCGGTAGAACATGGACTTGAAACTGCTTATGCAGGATTCCAGATGAAGTCAAACGGATAAAAAAATAATTTATATCTTTCCTTTTTTGTTGTTTTGTATTAAAATATATCATAAGTTATGGTATGATGTTGTAAGAAATGACAGATTTGCAACATAGGATTATCGGTTACGACATAAATGGTGACAATAATTCAAAACAGTTGAAAGAGAGGGAAGGTCATGATATCAAACCAGATTTTACAGACGACAATCGAAGGATTAAAGGTCATTTCCAGAATCGACCTTGGTGTTATTGATTTGGAAGGAAATGTATTGGCAACGACATTCCCGGAGGCTGCACAGAACGGAGCGGCCATAGCGGCTTTCGTGGACTCTCCGGCAGACAGTCAGGTGGTACAGGAATATCAGTTTTTTAAAATTTTTGATGAGAGCAGACTGGAGTATGTGCTGCTGGCCAAAGGCAGCAGTGATGACGTATATATGGTAGGAAAGATGGCAGCATTCCAGATACAGAATCTTTTGGTTGCCTACAAGGAAAGGTTTGACAAGGATAATTTTATCAAAAACCTTCTGCTCGATAATCTCCTGTTGGTGGATATTTACAACAGAGCGAAAAAGCTTCACATTGAAGCAGAGGCCCGCCGGGTGGTTTTCCTGCTTGAGACAGATCATGAGAAAGACAGTACTTCTCTGGAAACCGTACGGACGATTCTTGGAAACAGGTCTGAGGATTTTATTACGGCGGTAGATGAGAAGGGAATCATTGTGGTTAAGGAGCTTCAGGAGAATGAAGGCTATCCGGAAATGGATCGCGAGGCAAAGCATATTCTGGAATGCCTTCCGAAAGAGAAGAGAGAAGAAGCACATATCGCTTATGGTACCATTGTAGGAGAGATCAAAGAAGTCTCCAGATCATACAAAGAAGCAAGGATGGCACTGGATGTCGGAAAGATTTTCTTTGATGAGAAGAATGTGATCGCATACAGTTCCCTGGGAATCGGGCGTCTGATCTACCAGCTGCCGATTCCGCTGTGCAGGATGTTCATCCGTGAGATATTCGGAGGAAAATCACCGGATGATTTTGATGAGGAGACGCTGACAACGATTAATAAATTCTTTGAAAACAGTCTGAATGTGTCTGAGACATCGCGGCAGCTCTTTATTCACAGAAATACGCTCGTTTACCGGTTGGATAAACTGCAAAAGAGTACGGGACTGGACTTGCGTGTCTTTGAGGATGCGATTACATTTAAGATTGCTTTGATGGTCGTAAAATATATGAAATATATGGAGACACTGAATTATTAGTGTACATGTACGGTTCAGAACAGCAGACTACAGACCCGTCTGCTGTTCTGAACCTGTGTCGTAAATAGAAAGGTTACAAAAGAGGGCAGCCACTGCCGGGCAAGCGATGGCTGTCTGCTTTTTGTGAGTGGAGTAAAGGTAATCAACAGGTTTAAGGATTGCGGGAGCACTGTGCGCGGAACGATCCGCAGTATCATGGAGGCAAAATACATTTTGCCCTCAACATCATCATATATTGAGGAGTGGAACATATGGAAAAGGACAATGACATGGAAAAAGTGAATGAAAGCAGAAGGGATTCTCATTTTTTTCAGGGATTCTTAAGTGGTTTGTGTGTGATGCTGGTGATCACGGGCATTGTATTTTTTGTGAAAGGAGAAATGCTAAAGAGAGAGCAGATCGATATCCAGGTACAAAAAGCAACGGAAGAAAGTGTCACAGAAGCTTCTGACAGTCTGGCACTTGATGAGGAAAAGATTAACAGGAAGCTTAATAATATTGAGAATATCATCAATCAGTATTATCTGGATGAAATCGACAATGAGGAGGTGGAGAACTGGCTGTATAAAGGTGTCATTGCCGGACTGGGAGATCATTATGCAGCGTATTACACAAAAGAGGAGCTTCAGAAGACACAGGAAGCCAGCAGCGGCGCCTATAAGGGAATAGGAGCGGTTCTGACCCAGGACCGCAGTACAGGGCTCGTTACGATTCTCCGGTGTTATGAAGGGGCTCCGGCAGCTAAGGCGGGGCTTTTGCCGGGAGATATCATCTATAAGATCAACGGTACGGAGGTCAGCGGAACAGACCTGACGGAAGTGGTATCAAGGATAAAGACGGAGCCTGGCGATTCGGTGAATATCGAGGTTATCCGTGAGGGTGAAGCAGAGGAGCTTTCCTTTGATGTTGTGAGGGCTCATATTGAGATTCCTACAGTAAATTCGGAAATGCTGGAAGGAAAGATCGGATATATAGAGGTAACAGAATTTGATACTGTGACGAAAGAGCAGTTCCGTACAGCATTGGAGACACTTGAGAATCAGGGGATGGAAAAGCTGATCATTGATCTAAGGAATAATCCGGGAGGAGTTCTGGATACGGTATGCAATATGCTGGAACAGATTCTCCCTGAAGGATTGATCGTATATACGGAAGATAAACAGGGAAACAGGACAGAGTACAAGTCAAGTGGCCGCCATGAATTTAAGAAGCCCATGGCAGTGCTGGTGAATGGCAACAGTGCCAGTGCATCAGAAATATTTGCCGGTGCAGTGAAAGACTACGGCATTGGGACTCTGGTTGGAACAAAAACATTTGGAAAAGGGATCGTTCAGCGGATCGTTAATCTGAATGACGGCACAGCAGTGAAGCTGACTGTATCCAAATACTACACTCCAAAAGGAAATGACATCCATAAGGTGGGGATTGAACCGGATGTGGAAGTGGAACTGGATGAATCACTTAAACAAAAGATAACGATAGAGAAAGCTGAGGATAATCAGCTTCAGAAAGCAATAGAAATCTTAAATACCAGGTAAAGGAAGGAAGCTATGCAGGAAAAAATTATTTTCAGAGAAATGCTGAGTGAAATAAAAGCACTGGCAGACAGGAAGGGAAATGTTCTTTCCGTGGAAGAGATCAATGATTTCTTTTCCAATGCCAGGCTGAGTGAAGAACAGCTCACCATGATTTATGAGTATCTGATTGGACAGAAAATAAAGGTGGTCGGATATCGACCCAAAAATCCCCGGCCGGAGCAGGAAGAGCAGGAGCCCCGGATGCTTACTGAGGATGCCTGTATGGAGTTGTATCTTGATGAACTGCAGGATATCCTGCCGGTGTCAGAAGAAGAGGAAGAGAAGCTCTTTCTTATGGCCGCAGCAGGAGACGGAGGTGCGAAAAGCAGGCTTGTGGAGCTGTATCTGAAGATGGTCTGTGAGCTGGCACGAACCTATCGTTATAGTGATCTTCCCCAGAGTGATCTGATCCAGGAGGGAAATGTGGCATTACTGCTGGCACTTGACCAGATGGAGATTATGGATGATCTGCAGGGATATCGGGAACAGCTGTACCGTGCTGTAACCAGAGGGATGGAAGAAGCACTGACCTCTCAGCGAGACTTAAAGGAAATGGATGAGAAGCTTGCAAAGCGGGTGAATCATCTTGGAGAAGCAGTCCGTAATCTTGAAAGAGATCTGGAACATAAGGTATCTGTGGAAGAACTGTCAGCGTATCTGGAAATGCCGGTAGAGGAGATCAGAGATATCCTGAGGATGGCAGGAGATGAAATCGAGATTGACAGAAGCCCATCCGGCGGCAGAAGCAGCATTCAGACCGATATTCAGGGTATTTGACATAAACAGCTGAATACGAAAGAAATGGTTTCAGTAAAGCGAAAAGTGTGCAGGTCCCTCACTTATGGGAGACTTGCACACTTTGTTATTTCAGGAGCTCTTCCCGGTCGGATGATGTTTCAGGTTCCGGCAGATCAGGAAGATAGAGATGAACCTTTGCAATACGGTTCTTATCTACAGAATCGACCTGCATCCGGATGCCAAGGTCATCAATGATAAACTCTCCGGCATGGGGAAGGTGGTCGAGACGTTCGATGACATAACCGCCTACAGAATCGTAATCCTCTGAAGAAAGTGTAAGACCCAGTGCATCATTCAAATCATCAAGCTTCAGAGAACCTTCTACAATATATTCGCGTTCGCCAACCTGGCGAATCAGTTCTTCTTCGTCCTTATCATACTCATCCCGGATCTCCCCGACGATTTCCTCCAGCAGATCTTCAAGAGTGACAAGTCCGGCAATCGCACCGTACTCATCCAGTACAATTGTGAAATTGATGGAATCCTTTCGCATCTCCATCATCAGTTCGGACGTTTTTTTGTATTCATAAGTGAAATAGGGTTCTCTTAAGAGGCTGCGCAGATCAAAATTCTGTGCGGGAAGGTATCCAAGCAGATCCTTCATGTTCAGAACGCCGATCACATGGTCAGTATCACCTTCATAAACGGGAAAACGTGTAAATCTTTCGCGGCGGAAAATGTCGATGATTTCTTCACAGGTACTTTCTACATTGATAAATACCATATCCACGCGGGGAACCATGATATCCCTTGCCTGAGAATCCCCGAAATCAAATACATTGTATATCATCTGGCGCTCTTCACTTTCAATGACACCGTCTTCATGGCTGACATCCAGAATCGTACGCAGCTCGTGCTCTGTCATGGCAGGACCCTTAGCTGAAGGATCTACATGCATCAGTGCAAGTACCAGATTTGCCAGCTTGTTAATGATGAAAATGACAGGTGTCAGGATCCTCATCAGAAAAAGAATCGTACCGGCATAGGCAAGAGCCATCTTGTCTGAGTGAATGGTTGCGAGTGTTTTGGGAGCGATCTCGCCGAAGATCAGAATAATCACCGTCAGTGCTCCACTGGCAATTGCGATCGCTGCATTTCCCCAAAGATCGAGGGCAAGCGTAGTAACCAGAGAAGCTGCAGACAGATTGACAATATTATTCCCGATTAAAATAGCACTCAGCATTTTTCCGGAATCTTCAGTAATGGTAAGAACTGTACGTGCACGTCTGTTGCCATCATCGGCAAGTGTTTTCATCTTTATCCTGTTGGCTGTCGTGAGTGAAGTCTCTGCCGATGAAAAGAAGGCAGAGAGCAGAATCAGCAGGATCAATATTATGAATTGAAGGGCAGTCGCAGTGTCCAAAAATAATCATCTCCTTAGTTACGATGTTTTGCTGTAAACTGTAACTGAATATATCCTATTTCAGACTTGAATGCAAGGATTCAAAATTAATGCAAAAAAAATTTAACATATCCGTAATAAATACTTGTAAAATATTGCGGAATTGTGTTATAATAAAGCTCGAAAAGTATCATACTGTAAAATCTGCATGACTCTGAACAGTTACAGCAGATACAGGATCAAAGAAATATGCAGATGAAGGGTTGTAAAAGAAGTGGTTCGAAGGAGGAGAGAGACCATGAGAAAAAGATACAGGGGACTGGCATGGGCTCTGGCAGGAGCACTGATGCTTGCCAGCATACCGGGAGTTCCGGTGGCAGCAGAGGGGAATGTGGTATATGTAAGCACAGAGGGATTCAGTGAGAACAGTGGCATGACGGCAGAAAGTCCACTTGCTTCCATATATGCAGCACAGGAGCTTCTTCCTGAGGGTGGGACGATTCTGGTCGAAGATACGATTTATGTGACGGGGGAGAGAAGCTACGTATTCCATGATGGTATCACACTGCAGGCGGGAGATGAGCTGGAAGGTCCTCTCTTTGAAGTGTCAGAAAACGGAAGACTGACACTTGGCAATATCATTTTAACGGGGAACAGCAGTACCGTGATTTCAAATCATGGAGTGCTGAAAATAGATGACAGTGTTACACTGACGGTAAAGGATGGAGAGGGAGTAGGCTGTGTTTATACCGGACAGTCAGCAGCCACCTATCTGAATGATGAGCTGGTGGCAGGAGACGGAAGTGTAGAGAAGACACAGGAAACAGAACAGGATTCTGAGACGGAGAGTCCGCAGAGTGAAAGCGAAGGAGCTTCGGAAACAGAAAAGCCGCAGAAGGAAAGCGAAGAGGATTCTGAAACAGAGAAGATACAGGATGAGAGTACAGGAGTTTCAGAAACAGAAAAACCGCAGAAGGAAGGCGTAGAGGATTCTGAGACAGAGAAGCCGCAGGATGAAAGTGCAGGAGTTTCTGAGACAGAAAAGCCGCAGAAGGAAGGCGGAGAGTCTTCCGGGACAGAGAAGCCCCAGGATGAAAGTGCAGGAGCTTCTGAGACAGAAAAGCCGCAGAAGGAAAGCGGAGAGTCTTCTGAGACAGAAAAGCCGCAAGGTGAAAGTGCAGGAGCTTCCGAAACAGAAAAGCCGCAGGGCGAAGGCACAGGAGCAGCAGAAACGGAAAGTGAGCTGCTTTTGGAGCAAACAGAACAGATACGTTCAGAGGCGGTAGAGACAGTCAAAAATGCGATCGTTTCTCTTAGTATTCATTCCAGAAAGGATGTGAAAGGGCTGCTTGCCGTGTCGCAGGCCTTTGACGGTCTGACAGATGCGGAGAGGGCGGCGATTCCTGAACAGGTGCGTCAGCTTCTGGAGTCTGCAAAGCAGATGGCAGCCGCTTATAATCATACACAGAGGGGAGTGAGCGTGTATGGAAACATCCCGTGGTATGTACAGTTCAGAGTAAAGCTGACAGATATCGGAGAGAAAGAGGAAAAAGGAATGCAGATACTGGTTCCTTATGAGCTGAAGCTCTGGAATCTGTTTACGGATTCTGTATATACACTCCCGGAGGGAGAGTCAGTGACGGTAACAATGCCGGTTCCTGACGTAGATATTGAAGGTGAATTTACAGTCTTTCATTATCATGCGGATGGTTCTGTGGAAAGTATCCGGCCTGTCATCAACGGAAACATGATGAGCTTTGAGACAAGCTCTTTCAGCCCGTTCAGTGTAGCGGGAAGTATGATGATTACCGGCGTCGGTATCGGGAATACTTCAGGAGGAGGAACGTCTTCCGGCAGCAGTACCGGAAACGGAGATCATACTACGGGGAATACCTCATCGGGATCCGCAGGTACATCCGGCGGCGGGAATACTTCCGGAACAGGAACTCCCGGAACGGGAAGCAGCTCCACAGGCGGAAGCGTTTCCGGCAGCAGTACCGGCAGCAGTACCGGCAGCTATGTGGCAGCCGTGAATACCGGAGATAACACAAAGGTATTTCCGGCAGTGCTGTTACAGATCCTGGCATTCGCTGCAATTGCGGGAGTTGTTCTTCGCAGACGAAAAGAAAACAGTTAAATATAAAACCCCGGGAACAGGAAGTGGTTCCCGGGGTTTCTTGCATATGCACTTGAAATTGTTTTCTTCATCTTTCAGCATGATTCGCGGCAGGCTGATTGACAGACTAATTATCTTCCGGATTTCCATCTGTTGTATAAACCTGACGTTTTCTGGCCATTTCATCACTGGCGAGATATTCGTCATAGGTTGTGATTTTGTCGATCATCTTTCCATTTGGAAGGATTTCCATGATACGGTTCGCAGTGGTCTGTACGATCTGGTGGTCATGAGAGGCGAAGAGCAGTACACCGGGGAACTTGATCATTCCGTTATTCAAAGCAGTGATCGACTCCATGTCCAGATGGTTGGTAGGCTCATCGAGAAGAAGGACATTTGCTCCGGAGATCATCATTTTAGAAAGAAGACAGCGTACCTTCTCACCTCCGGAGAGTACCTTTACTTTTTTTACACCGTCATCACCGGCAAACAGCATACGTCCCAGGAATCCGCGCACATAGGTGGCGTCTTTGATCTCTGAAAACTGTGTCAGCCAGTCTACGATCGTGAGATCATTGTCAAATTCTTCTGTATTATCCTTGGGGAAATATGCCTGTGAAGTGGTGACACCCCACTTGATCGTCCCCTCGTCCGGTTCCATTTCACCGATCAGGATCTTAAAGAATGTTGTTTTTGCCAGTTCGTTTCCGCCGACAAAAGCCACCTTGTCATCATGCCCCAGGGTGAAGGTAATATCATCGAGAATCTTTACTCCGTCAATGGTTTTTGATACATTCTCTACCATCAGGACCTCGTTGCCGATTTCGCGGTTTGGCCGGAAGTCGATGTAAGGATATTTACGGCTGGAAGGGCGGATCTCATCCAGCTGGATCTTTTCCAGGGCTTTCTTTCTGGAGGTTGCCTGCTTGGATTTGGAGGCGTTTGCACTGAAACGGGAGATAAACTCCTGAAGTTCCTTGATCTTTTCTTCTTTTTTCTTGTTGGCTTCCTTCATCTGACGGATAAGAAGCTGACTGGATTCATACCAGAAGTCATAGTTTCCGGCATAGAGCTGAATCTTTCCGTAATCAATATCAGCAGTATGTGTGCATACTTTATTCAGAAAATAGCGGTCATGAGATACGACGATGACAGTATTTTCAAAGTTGATCAGAAATTCTTCCAGCCATTCGATCGCATCCAGATCCAGATGGTTGGTAGGCTCATCGAGCAACAGAATGTCCGGATTACCGAAAAGTGCTTTTGCCAGAAGAACCTTCACCTTCTCATTGCCGTTCAGGTCTTTCATCAGAGAGTAATGCAGCTCTGTACCGATTCCGAGACCGTTTAAAAGCATGGCAGCGTCTGATTCAGCTTCCCATCCGTTCATTTCGGCAAATTCGCCTTCCAGCTCACTTGCACGTATGCCGTCTTCGTCGGTAAAATCCTCCTTTGCATAGATAGCCTCTTTTTCTTTCATAATATCGTATAATCTCTGGTTTCCCATAATGACGGTATCCAGAACCGGATATTCATCATATTTGAAATGATCCTGCTCCAGTACAGAGAGACGCTGTCCGGGTGTGATGGCGATGGAGCCTGATGTAGTATCCAGCTTGCCGGAAAGGATTTTCAGAAATGTGGATTTCCCGGCACCATTGGCACCGATCAGACCATAGCAGTTTCCTTCCGTAAACTTGATGTTTACATCTTCGAATAATGCTTTTTTTCCGATTCTCAGGGTTACATTGTTTGCACTGATCATGTTAGAACCTCATTCATACTTTCTTATTTAATAGATATCTGGTAACTTCATATCTGTTTAATCCATTCTATTGTAACCGATAATCGGAAAAATGCAAGAAAAATGTGAGGACAGTGTAATCTTGACATCTGATGCAGCATAACGTATACTTAAAACAGAAAATCAAGAGCAAAGGCGTCATTTTCCGGAGAGGGAGAATGCCGCCTGTTTTTAAACACCGGGGAGCGCTTTGCGGTTTCCGGAAAAGGATAGGGGTGCAGGCATGAGGACAACATGCTGCCTGAGGAAGCAAGCAGTCCCGGAATCAGTGCCTATGTACTGGATGGCAGTGTACCGGGATCAGGAAAAACCTTCAACTGGGATGCATGGAAGCATTTTCAGCGGGGAGACAAAATGCTGGTTCTGGCAGGAGGGCTGAACGAGGAAAATGTATTTTTATAAATCTGCATGACTCTGAACAGTTACATAAATTATTAAAAATGTATAAATACTATTAAAAAAATGAGTTGACTTTAGGTGAAATTACTGTTATGATAGAGAGGAATTAGGAAATAAGGGATACGGATTGTTACTGGTGATGCAGGCAAAACCAAATTTTGTAAAATGAAGTATGACTGTATTTTACAAAATTTGGTTTTTTTACTAGAAGGGTCTGCTGTTGTTATCCTTTTTTCGTTTTCGCGTAGTACCGGGGAGCAAGTTATATGATAATTGAGAAAGTAATCAACAATAATGTTGTCTGTTCTAGAGATGAAAATGATGCAGAGATTGTGATCATGGGCCGGGGGATAGGATTTAGAGCACGTGAGGGTTCCGTGATTGATGAGAAGAAGATAGAGAAGATCTTCCGGATCGAGAATCCGGTAACCGTCAATCAGTTTACAGAACTTCTGGCCAATATCCCGTTTCAGTATATTCAGTTATCCAGTGAAATCATTTCCTATGCGAAAAACCGTGTGAATACAAAGCTGAACCAGAATATTTATGTAACATTGACAGATCATATCAGCTTTACCATTGAACGTTACAGAAAAGGGATCAGGCTGAACAATGCACTTCTGTGGGAAATTAAGAAATTTTACCGGGAAGAGTTCAAGATCGGTGAGTATGCAGTAGAACTGATCAATAAGAATCTGGGAACCAGATTGACAGAGGATGAGGCGGGCTTTATTGCCTTACATATCATTACTGCTGAATTTGACACGAACCTGGGTGATGCAGTCGGTCTTACACAACTGATCCAGGATGCACTGGCAATCGTAAAAGAAGATTTTCAGATTCAACTGGACGAAAATTCCCTTCACTATGAGCGGTTTGTCACCCATATGAAATATCTCGCTCAGAGGGTGTTTCGAGGGGAGCTTCTGGAGGATGAAGACAGTGACATGCTCCGGATGATTATAAGTAAATATCCGCAGGAATATAGATGCGGACAAAAAATAGCGAACAATATTAACAAGACATATCACGTGACGCTATCCGAAGAGGAGATTTTGTATCTGGCGGTACATATCAGGCGTGTGACAATGTCAGTCAACGAAGAACAATAACGGGAGGAGATTAAAATGTTTAAGTCGTTGAAGCAAATGTTTGGTGGAAAAAGTGTAACAGCATATGAGCTGGGTTCACCGGCAAAGGGAAAGGCAGTGCCGCTGTCTGAGGTGAATGATCCGACCTTTGCAGATGAGATTCTTGGAAAAGGCGCAGCAGTGATTCCGGAAGAAGGCAGGATCTGTGCCCCGGCAGACGGAACGGTAGGTATGATGTTTGAAACAAAGCATGCAGTCAGCCTGACAACAGAGTATGGTGCAGAGATTCTTGTGCATGTGGGACTGGATACCGTTGAGCTGAAAGGAAAATTCTATGAGGCTCATGTGAAGGCCGGTGATGTTGTAAAGAAGGGTGATCTGCTGATCAGCTTCGATATCGGGGAGGTAAAGGCAGCAGGCTATGATGTGATCACACCGGTGCTTGTATGCAATACCGATGATTATTCATCCGTAGAAGCTGTTACAGGAAACAATGTCGCTGTCGGCGATACGATTGTTAATATTACAAAATAAGATGTATTTTATGACCTGAGCGGTTACAGGTCCTAAAATAAAAAAAAGGGATTAAGATAAGGAAAGGAGAAAATTTTATGAAATTTTTGCAGAAACTTGGTAAAGCGTTAATGCTTCCGGTAGCATGTCTGCCTATCTGTGGTATTCTCATGGGTCTTGGATATCTGCTTTGCCCGGCCACCATGCAGGGTGGTGATATCGTAACAGTAGCTCAGAAGATTGGTCTCTTCCTGGTAAAAGCAGGAGCATCTCTGATCGACAATATGGCACTTCTGTTTGTAGTTGGTGTCGGTGTTGGTATGTCAGAGGATAACGACGGTGTCGGCGGTGTTGCTGCATTAGCTTCCTGGCTGATGATCACAACACTTCTTAACACAGGTTTTGTTACCACAATTATGCCGTCCGTAGCAGAGAACGAGAACGCTACGATCGCTTTCAATAAGATTGCGAACCCGTTCATCGGTATCCTGGCTGGTATTATCGGTTCTATGTGCTACAACAAATTCAAGAGCACAAAGCTTCCGGATTTCCTGGCTTTCTTCAGCGGCAAGCGTTGTGTAGCGATTATCGCTGGTGTGGTTTCTATCGTTGTTTCTGTTGTATTACTGTTTGTATGGCCACTGATCTTCGGCGTACTGATCGCTGTTGGTAAAGGTATCGCCGGCATGGGCGCTGTTGGTGCAGGTATCTATGCATTCCTGAACCGTCTGCTGATCCCGACAGGTCTCCATCACGCACTGAACAACGTATTCTGGTTTGATACCATCGGTCTTGGTGACCTTTCCCACTTCTGGGCAGGTGAGACCTCTGCAGACGTTACATGGAGCCTTGGTATGTACATGTCAGGATTCTTCCCATGTATGATGTTCGGTATTCCGGGTGCAGCTCTGGCTATCATCCAGTGTGCAAAGGATACAAAGAAAAAAATTGCTACAGGTCTTGTGGCTTCCGCAGCAATCTGTGCATTTATCTGTGGTGTTACTGAGCCGTTCGAGTTCGGATTTATGTTCCTGGCTCCTGTACTGTATGTGATCTACTCTCTGTTATACGGTATCTTCACTGTTATCACAGTAGCTCTTGGATTCCGTGCAGGATTCTGCTTCTCAGCCGGTGCAACTGACCTGCTGTTCTCAGCATCTCTTCCGGCAGCAGCAAAGACATGGCTGATCATCCCGCTGGGTATTGCAGCATTTGTTGTATTCTACGTAGTATTCCGTTTCGCTATCACGAAGTTTGATCTGAAGACTCCTGGTAGAGAAGACGATGATGACGATGAGACCAAGGTTGTTCTTCAGAACAACAACTTTACTGAAGTAGCACGTATCATCCTTGATGGTGTTGGCGGTAAAGGAAACCTGACTTCTATCGATAACTGTATCACAAGACTTCGTCTTGAAGTTAAGGATTACACAAAGGTTGACGAGAAGAAGATCAAATCTGCAGGTGTTGCAGGTGTTGTAAGACCGGGCAAGACCAGCGTTCAGGTTATTGTTGGTACTCAGGTTCAGCACGTAGCTGATGAATTTAAGAAATTAGCAAAATAATAAAGAACATATATCCCTTTTTCTAAAGAGGACCGCTTATCTAAGCGGTCTTTTTTGGTGATCCAATGGTTCCTCTATTGACATTGGAAGGGAAAATGAATATACTATGACTATGTAGGAGAATTTCAGGAACACGAAGTGCAGAGAAATTCGCAAAATCATGGAGGCAGAATCCCTTGTTACTGGTCACGGAGTGAACAGTAACAATCCCTTTTGACTCAAATATCCTCCATATTTGGGCAAAACAGTCGAAAGGCTGTCACGCAAAGCTGAGTGTCTAAAGTAGAAATACCATGATTGACTGGCTGCATTTTTAGAAGCGTCTAAAATAGTGCAGCCTTTTTTGTGTGGTATAGGAAATTCCTTTGAATTTGCTATATCACAAAACCCCCCGGGGGATGCGCTTTAGAACAGTTACGAACACTTTAAGAAGGGGCAGACATGGCATCGATACTGATCACAGGAAATACCAGACTATTCACCCGGGAGTGCCTGGAGCTTTTAGCAGAAGAGTATAAGATCGTAATTACCGGAGATTTTAAAATGGCCGGGAATATTAAAAATGTTCATATATATCATACAAATCCCATGGAAGAAAAGTTCAGTCAGCTTTTTGATGTATATAGCTTCCGCGCGATCTGGTATGTCAGCGGATATGCGGACGGCGGAGAAGAATTATTTGGCGAGTCACAGTGGCTGGAACGAATAATGATGGAATGCAGGCGTTCCAGAGTGGATAAGCTGATCATGCTCTCAACGGTGGATAGTCAGAATTTCCTTCCCAGAATCGGGAGAAATGGCGAGATTACAGGCAGGGACTATTCCAGCAGCAGAGCTTTTCGTGCTTCTCAGAATGAAGAGATCGTCAGACATTTTTCAGAGAAAGCAGAGGTTACCGCAATTATCCTCTGGCTGCCCTATCTTGCGTTCCGTGTAAATGATGAGAATTTTCTGGGGAGGATTTTTCATAAAATCTACAATGAAGAAAAGCTTTCTTTTCCATACCACAGGGAAGACCGGGTCGACTTTCTGTCGTTTCGGGATCTGGCAGAACTACTCTGTCAGATTACAGAAGAAACGGAGGATGATACACTATCATGCTTTGTGACGAGCGGCTATCAGTATACCTATGGAGATCTGGAGGCAATGCTGAAGATTATTTCACCAAAGCTTCAGGTCACCTATAAGAATATTCCAGATACTGTCGAATGGCCGCTGGAAGAGACAAAGGTCAGAAGAATCTATGGCTTTGTTCCTGAGGATAATATCATGGACAGTATAGGAAGTAATTACCGTATTTTTGTGCGGGAAGTCATGAACGGGCGAAAAACCCTTTCAGAACGCATTCGTGAAAGAGTTGAAAAAACGGGAAAGGGTGTTTTTGTTTATCTGGAAGTTCTTCTGGTCTTTTTACTGGGAGAATGGATCAGCAGATATACTTCTGAGTCCATATATTTTAAATTTGTGGATGTGAGACTTTTATATATTGTCATCATGGGGAGTATGCATGGCCTGAAAGCAGGTATGGCGGCAGCTCTGCTGGAATGTCTGGTACTGATAAAGAAATATGCGGCTTTGGGAGTAGGATGGATCGTGCTCTTTTACAATATTGAGAACTGGCTTTCATTTTCTGTTTATCTGATGGCGGGCATCATTACTGGATACATCAGAAATAAAAATACAGATGAGATTGCATTTACAAAGAAGGAATATGCGCTGCTGAGAGAGAAATATCTGTTTTTAAATGATGTCTATCATGGAGCGATTGAAAATAAAGGAGAGTATAAGAAGCAGATTCTTGGATTTAAGGACAGCTTCGGAAAGATTTTCGAAGCGGTGCAGAAGCTTGACAATGAGCTGCCGGAAAGTATCTTTCTTGAGGGACTGCGTATCATGGAAGACATTCTGGAAAATCATTCGATTGCCATTTATACACTGGATGAGTGGAGGAAATACGGACGTCTTGCCGTGTGTTCGAACAGTCAGATTCACAGACTGGCGAAGTCGATACGACTGGATGAGTTTCAGGAAATGTTTCAGGAGATCGAAAAGGGAAATGTCTGGAAGAATACAGGACTTCAAAAAGGGGTACCGATGTACGCGTGCGGTGTATTCCGGGGGGATTCCATGGTGCTGCTGGTTGCCGTCTGGGAGGCGGATATGGAGCAGTATAACATGCAGTATATGAATATTCTCCGTATTTTATGCGGCCTTGTTCAGACTTCTTTTCTACGTGCCATGGAGCATGAAGAGTTGATGGGGGAAAGGAACTATTATCCTCATACGCATGTGGTTTACCCGGAAAGATTCCGGCGTTTGCTGCAGGTTCAGGAGGATATGAAGGAGGCAGGTGTGGCAGACTATGTTCTTGTCAGATTCAAGGAGCGTGATATGGCGGTGCTCAGCGAGATGGTTAATGGTATGGTTCGTGCCAGTGATACGCTGGGAGCGGATGAGGACGGAAATCTTTACCTTCTTCTGGTACAGATGAATCGTAATCATTTTCGGGTTATGGGTGAACGTCTGGAAGGAAAAGGGATCGTCTATGAACTGGTAGAGAAGGCAGGTTAAAGATGATAATTCTATTTCTGGTGATCGTTCATGTTCTGATATGTATAACACTGCATCTGATGATACGGTCTGGTCTGCTGAAGTGCAGCAGTATGGTGATGATGCTTGTATGGTTTGTGCCTGTGTGGGGGATTCTGTGCCTTTTGATCCTGGACATACGAAGCAGGGGCAGACAGGAAACCCGTGAGCAGGTCGCTATCGAAAAGTTGATGATCAATGATGAGGCTCACAGAAGTATCCTGATGGACGAGGATGCTGTGGAGAGGCTTGTAGTTCCGTTGGAGGAGGCGTTGATCGTGGATGATGCATCTGTCAGACGTGAACTGATGATGGATGTGATGTACAGCAATCCGGAGGATTATGTGCAGCAGCTTCAGGCTGCCAGGATGAATGATGATACGGAAGTGGTGCATTATGCAGTAACGGCACTGGTGGAACTGCAGAAAGAGTATGAACTCAGATTTCAGGTAATAGAGCGTAAATATTCGGAGAACCCGGAGGATGAGGAACTTCTGGACGAATATATTCTTCTGGTGGAGCGGTACATGGCAAGCGGACTTCTCGAGGGGAACGGGAGAACCGTTCAGCTCCATACCTACAGCAGACTGCTGGGAAAAAAGCTGCAAAGGTCAGTAGCCTCTCCGGTATTGTATAAAAAGAAGATCGAGGCAGATCTTCAGCTGAAAGCATATGATGCCGCATACGCTGCGATTCAGAAGTTTCTTGAACTATGGCCGAAGAATGAGATCGGCTATCTGGAACTACTGAAATACTATTCGGCTGCCGGTGACAGAAAAGGAATCGAATATGTGCTTTCTATGATAGAGAAAAGGGAAATCCATCTGACACCGAAGGTGAGAAGTCAGGTTCGATTTTGGCAGTGATACGAAGGATGTGAGAAAGTATGAAGAAAAGAGGTACGGAAAAAAGAAAAATGCTGCGTTTCCTACAAATGCAGACAGTGATTGCAGCCTTTGTTGCGATGCTTGTGGTGATCAGTGCCTTACAGAGAAATGTGCGGTATGAATCTGCAGACAGGATTCTCGTTCCACTGTCTGAGGAGGCATTTTCATACAGCGGTCTTTCGCAGGAACCGGAGTGTCTGGTGGTATGGGAAGATGATGAATCCGGAACCCAGGGACGGGAGCTGATGGATGACCTTTTGTCACAGATGAAGATTCCTTTTGAAATGTGTCAGGGAAGTGAATTTGAGGCAGGTATGCTGGAGCAGTATGATACCGTGGTTGTTTCGGTGACCCACCTGAATATTCTGGGCGAAGGACTTCTGGATATGATGGACTGGGTAGAAAGAGGGGGAAATTTTATGCTTCTCTATCCACCGGAAGCAAACGGTGCTCTGAGACTGATTGCGGACAAGCTGGGCATTAATGATATGGGAAGCGTGTACGCCGTTGTAGAAGGCCTGCATTTTCAGATCCCTTTTATGCTGGGAGCCCAGAGGGACTATACGATTACGGATCCTTTCGAATCCTCCCTGTCGGTCAGTCTGAACAGTGACTGTGAAGTATACCTGGTGTCGGATGCGAAAAGACCGACCCCTCTCATCTGGAGAAGAGAGGTTGGAGAAGGAGTGATCGTTGTAGACAATCTGGGATTTCTGGAGAAAGCCTACCGGGGCATCCACTGTGCTGCCTACAGTCTTCTGGGCGATCACTGTGTGTATCCGGTCATCAATGGATCTGCCTTCTACATCGACGATTTTCCGTCTCCCGTCCCGGATGGAGAGGGTGAATATATTCAACGTGATTACGGGATCAGTATCAAAGAGTTCTATACACAGGTGTGGTGGAAGGATATCTGCAACCTGGCGAAGAAGCACGGGATGAAATACACCGGTCTGGTCATAGAGGAATATTCCGATCATGTGAAGGCACCGTATGACAGAAATCATGATACAAAGAGATATCGTTATTTTGGAAATATGCTGCTGGATCTGGGCGGAGAGATTGGCTTTCATGGCTACAACCACATGCCGCTCTGTCTGCAGAACTTTGATTATCAGGGAGGATATGATTCTTATAAAAAATGGAAGAGCTATGAGGATATGCGTGAGGGTATCGAGGAGCTGAGTGTGTTCTGCAGCGAATTGTTTCCAGAGGAGAAATTCCAGGTATACGTGCCGCCCTCCAATATTCTTTCCGAGGAAGGAAAACAGATGCTCAGAAACGAATTTCCACAGCTCAGGGCGGTTGCCAGCGTTTATCTGGGAGCAGCAGGGGACGTGTCCTATGTCCAGGAGTATGAAGTCTCAGAGGACGGGATGATAGAAACACCGAGAATCATTGCCGGTTATATGGTGGATGATTACATGCAGCTTACGGCAATGGCGGAACTGAATTTTCACTTTGTCAATTCGCATTTCCAGCATCCGGATGACGTGCTCGATGAGGACAGAGGCGCGTTCCAGGGATGGAATAAGCTGTATAGCCGGATTTCTGAATACACGGACTGGCTCTATGAGACGGCACCGGATATCCGGAATCTGACGGGAATCGAGATGGCGGGAGCAGTGCAGAGATATGATTATCTGAGTGTCAGCCGTACGAAGTCAGAAGATCATCTGACCCTGAAGCTTTATGGGTTTGCGGATGAAGCATGGCTGATGGTGCGGATCAATGAAGGAATACCCGGTGCGGTAACGGGTGGAACAATGACAAAACTTCTGGATGGACTGTATCTTCTGAAAGCGGAAGCGGATGAAGTGTCGGTAGAAATCCGGCAGGCAAAGACCGGGAACAGGAAAGATTCAGGAAACAGAGAGGGTTAAGAGACCAGGGAACAGGGAACAGGAAGGTGGCGTATGAGAATCTGTGTTATTCTGGAAGGATGCTACCCCTATGTAACAGGCGGCGTATCCAGCTGGATCCATCAGTATATTCAGGCCATGAAACAGCATGAGTTTGTCATATGGGCGATCGGGGCGGACGCAAAGGATAAGGGGAAATTTAAATATACACTGCCGGAGAATGTGGTGGAAGTCCGGGAGATTTTTCTAAATGATGCACTTACGATGGGATTTGAAAAGAAGTCCTATCGTTTTTCAACAGAGGAACTGGAGGCACTCAGGGAATTTATAAACTGTGGAAAACCGGACTGGGAGCTGCTTTTCAGGATGTATAATGAAAAACAGGTATCGCCGATCACATTTTTAATGAGTGAGGAGTTTCTGGATCTCCTTATCCGGATCTGCCGTGAGGATTATCCCTATACAGCATTTGCGGATCTGTTCCATACGATCCGCTCTATGCTGCTGCCTGTGCTGTATCTCATGCGGACGGATGTGCCTGAGGCGGATCTTTATCACTCGATTGCCACAGGCTATGCAGGAATACTTGCACGCCTGGGAAGCCATGTGTATCATGTGCCATATGAAATAACAGAGCATGGGATCTATACGAGAGAGCGGGAGGAAGAAATTATCCGTGCCAAATGGGTACTCCCGGCCTTTAAGCGTTTCTGGGTACGTTTTTTTTATATGCTGTCAGATGCGGCTTATGACAGAGCAACGGTCGTGACCTGCCTCTTCGACAAAGCAGTGGAGATGCAGGTGCAGATGGGATGTGACAGAGCGAAATGCCGGTATATTCCAAATGGCATTCATTATGAGCGTTTCTGCAATATCCCGCCAAAGAAGGAAAATGGCTATATTGATATCGGTGCCGTACTGCGTATCGCACCGATCAAGGATGTAAAGACGTTGCTTTATGCATTTTCCCAGCTGAAAGAGCGTGTGCCGGAAGCACGGCTCCATGTATGCGGTCCGGAGGATGACAAACAGTATGCACAGGAATGTTATGATATCGTAAACTCCCTGCATATTCCGGATGTGATCTTTGCGGGGACGGTAAATGTCCTCGAATATATGGAGAACTTTGATTTTACGATCCTTACCAGTATTTCAGAGGGACAGCCGCTGGCAGTTCTGGAATCTTTTGCGGCAGGACGTCCCTGTGTGACAACGGATGTAGGATGCTGTAAGCAGCTCATCAATGGTATGGAAGGTGATACATTCGGAACCGCAGGCTACTGCGTGCCACCCATGCACAGAGAGGCCATCTGTGACGCCATGGAACTGATGTGTACCAGACCGGAAGAAAGATATCGGATGAGTGTAGCGGGAAAGAAGCGGGTGGAAAAGTATTTCCGCCATGAGGATATGATCCGGAATTATTTAGATGCGTATGATGAGGTGTTCAGAAGATGGCAGGTATCGGATTCAGTTTAAAGCGTTTGTTTGGAAAAAAGGGCTTCTTTTCTCTTTGCAGAGCCTATGGGTATGCAGGCGTCATCTGTGCAGGTCCCATGATCCTGGGAGTGATCCTGCTGACGGGAATGGCATTCGCAGCCAGAATCGGTGGGATGGGGCAGCATGACAGAGAGCTGATGAATTGTATGCTTACTTACAGCCTTCTGGCATCTCTGACGGTGACGAGCTGGTTTAATATGGTAACGACAAGGTATGTATCTGATATGCTGTATGAGGAAAAGACGGAGAAGATCATGCCTTCCTTTTATGGCGTCTGTTCCATCATGCTGGTGTTCGGAGGAGGTCTGTACGGCCTTTTTCTGGCATTTTCAGGTGTGGCAGTAAGGTACAGACTGCTGTGCCTGTGGTTTGCCCTGATCATGATCGTCGTATGGATGCAGATGATCTATCTTACGGCACTGAAGGATTTTAAAGCAATCGTACTGGTTTTTTTTGTTTCCCTGATGACAGGCTTTCTGGCAGCCCTGATACTGGTTATTCTCGGACGTGTCAGTGTGACGGGCCTGATGCTGTGTGTGATCCTGGCATACGGGATGCTGATGGTGTGGTATTTTAAGCTCTTGCTGGACTATTTTCCGGAGAGTGACGGGAGTAAATATTCATTTCTGAGATGGTTTGATAAATACCGCTCCCTGGCACTGACAGGCGGGTTTGTGAATATCGGTTTATTTGCACATCTTGTCATCATGTATTTCGGACCGTTAAAGGTAAAGGTGGAAGGGCTGTTTTACGGAGCACCGACACATGATGTTCCCGCGCTGTTTGCCTTTTTTTCGATATTGATCACCACGATCAATTTTGTTACTTCCGTGGAGGTGAGATTTTACCCGAAGTACAGAAATTATTATAGTCTATTTAATGACAGCGGAGCCATCCGGGATATTGAACAGGCGGAGGAGGAGATGATGGAAGTTCTCGAACAGGAGCTTACGTTCAATGGTTACAAGCAGCTGATGTCTACCCTCCTTTTCCTTGTGTTCGGAAGCTTTATCATGGGGCTGTTTCCGGTGGGGATATCTGACAGCTCTATGGGCATCTACCTGTTTCTGTGTGTAGGGTACGGAATTTATGCCATCAGCAATACGGTCATGCTGATTCTGCTGTATTTTGAAGATTACACAGGAGCAATGATGGGAACTGCCGCTTTTGCCTGTGTGAGTGTGGCGGCAACGATCATTCAGAATGTACAGGGAACCGTGGCTTTTTTTGGCCTGGGATTTGCGCTGGGCAGCCTTGCATTTTATTTTGTGGTGTGGATCCGGCTGGAATGGTATACGAAGAAACTGCCGTATTTTCTGCTCTGTAGCCAGAGTATCGTTGCAAACGATGAAAAAGGGATATTTTCACGGCTTTGCGACTATCTGGAGGAGAGAGACAGCAGAAAGAGGAAGAAGGAGGAAGCGGATGAGGAGACGAAAGAAGAAAAGCAGAAGAATGGTTAGGGCAGGTCTGCTTCTACTTATTCTGCTGCTTTCAGGCTGTGCAGACCGGGGACGGGAGGAGAAGTCTGAGCAGAGCGTTCACACAGAGGCTTCCACAGAGACGAGAAAAGGAGAAGTCGTAGAGAAGGAAGTATTAAAGGATCATGTATCGGAAGACAAGACGATCTATGCCCGGGATGCTGAGGACTCTGTTGTGACCATGTACCTGACCGTGCGCAGCGGCAATGAGGAAGATCACACAAACCACAGCTGGACGGAAGTGAACGCTCACTCGGCATATTATTATGAGGACAATCAACTGGCACGTTATAACTGTGAGGCGATCCTGCAGGTCGGGGATGAGAACGGACCTGTGGAAGGGGAATTTGGATACGGAGAGACGGTTCCGAATGCCGCCGTCCAGATCCGCGGTCAGACATCCTCCGAGCTGGAACAGAAAAATTATAAGATCCGGATAAAAAAAGGGAAAGGGGAATGGAGGGGGCAGAGGACACTTGCGCTGAATAAACACGTGTTTGATCCGTTCCGTTTTACCAATAAGCTGTGTTATGATCTGATCAAAGAAGTGCCGCAGATGATCGGAGCCAGAACCCAGTTCGTCCACCTGTATGTGAAGGATGAGACAGAAGGAGGAAACGGGCAGTTTACGGACTACGGTCTCTATACGCAGGTGGAGCAGATGAACAAAACCTTTCTGAAGAACCACGGGCTGGACAGCAAAGGGTATCTGTACAAGGTCAACTTTTTTGAGTGGTACCGTTATGAGGACGTCCTGAAAGAAAAGGACGATCCGGACTATGATGAGAAGACGTTTGAAGAATATCTCGAAATTAAAGGAAGAGATGACCATGAGAAGCTGCTGACGCTTCTGGATACGGTAAATGACTATTCTATCCCCATCGGGGAAATTGTCGAACAGTATTTCGAAGTGGATAATCTGTGTTACTGGGCAGCCTTTCATATTCTGACAGGAAATCATGATGTGGGATCCCGTAACTTTTATCTGTACAGTCCGCTGAATTCCGAAAAATGGTATATTCTTTCCTGGGATAATGACTCCAGCTTTATGAAGACCTTTAACAGGAGGATCAACTATTCGGAAGGAGATTCCTGGGAACGGGGGATCACGCAGTTTACCCATATCGTACTGTTTAACCGTATGTTCAAAGAGGAAAAGTATCGCCGCAAGCTGGATGATGCGGTAAATGATCTGCGGAAGAATTACCTGACAGATGAGAAAATCAGCAGTAAAGCTCACAGGTATGCATCGGTTGTAAAGCCGTATCTGTTCAGACAGCCGGACGAAGCCTATAGCAGAGCAGATGCCGGGATGTACGATGAGCTGGTGGAGGCTATGGTGCCGGAGCTGCAGGGAAATGTTCAGAACTACCGGGACAGTCTGGAAAAGCCATGGCCCTTTTATGTCGGTACTCCGTATGAGGAGGGAGGGCAGATGCTGGTTGACTGGGATGCAGCGTATGATATCGATGGAGAGAGTATCACTTACAGCTTTACACTGGCCGGAGATTATGATTTCAGGGATGTGATCCTGCACAAAAAGGGGATCCGCATTCCGGGAATTTCCTTTGACACTCTTCCGCCGGGAGAATATTTTATCCGTGTACGCGCAAAGAATACATCAGGATATGAACAGGATTGTTATGATTATTATGCGACAGATCAGGGGAAAATCTATGGTGCCTTCCGGTTCATCGTTCAGGAGGACGGCAGCATCGTGGTTGGCTGACAGGTGACAGATACAGCGGAAGAAGCATCGAGTCCGCTTAAAGAGTGACAGATACAGAGGAAGAAGCATCGAGTCCGCTTAAAGAGTGACAGATACAGAGGAAGAAGCATCGAGTCCGCTTAAAGAGTGACAGATACAGAGGAAGAAGCATCGA